>ERZ724524.3-NODE-3-length-217782-cov-8.456700_pt1 | contig 217782 bp, 198 predicted proteins | sample MGYA00376057_ERZ724524 | MGnify/ENA primary metagenome ERZ724524 (study PRJEB28724, sample SAMN07190888) | wastewater metagenome | isolation source: influent of sewage treatment plant in Hong Hong | place: USA: Christiansburg, Virginia | collected 2016-03-01 ...
GGATGCTGTTTCGCAAGCCGCCCAGCGAGGTGGAGATCATCAATGACATCAATGGGGAACTGACCACGCTGTACCGGGTGATCCAGTTTCACCTGGAAGAGTTCGTCAGGTACTTTAAATGGATGCTGGTGAGCCGGGAAGAGTTTGAGCGCATGAAGGTGCTGGAGCCAGAGCAGATGACGGATATCCAGCGCTCGGCCCGCTTCTATTACTTGATCAAAAACGGCTTCGGTGCAAAGGTGACTAACCCCAGTTTTGGGGTCAGTGCCACGCAGCGGCCAAGGATGAACCTGGTGCGCATCGAGGAGGACTTGAGCGAGGCCCATTTGCGTCTGGCCAGGGTGTACGTGGAGAACCGGACCTATGAGCAATGCATTACCCGGTTCGACAAGCCAGGCACATTCTTTTATGTGGACCCGCCGTACTGGGACTGCGAGAACGACTACGGCAAAGGCCTGTTTGCCAAGGCGGACTTTGAGCGCCTGGCTGCGCTGCTGGGTAAGGTGCAGGGCAAGTGGCTGATGAGCATCAATGATGTGCCGCAGATACGTGAGCTGTTCAAGGGGTTTCAGATCAGGGCCGTGCCGACCAAGTACTCCATTGGGGCGACGGGGTCAAAAGCGGTTCAAGAGCTGCTGATCAGCAACTACAAGCTACCCAAGTGACTTAAATGGCACAGGCAATTTGGGCACTATTCACATGGGCGCAGATTTGGCTTGCAAGCCACCGCGACAAGAGCGGTACTGGTGGTCATCAAAGGATGACTGAAATGACCAACCAACACCAAGCCCAAATCGAACAGATCGCCAAAGCCCAACTCGGCATTGAAACCCTGGCCAGCCGCAACAGCGACAGCCTGGACTTCTATGACCTCGGTGTGGGAGGCATCAAAGCTGCGCTGGAGGCGGCGTTTAAAGCGGGGCAGGCGGCACAGGTTCAAAAGCGACCCGCTAAAAACCTCAAGAACGCCCCTGAATCGTTTCGGAAATACGTTGAGTGCGGCAACCGTATCGATGCGCTTCTAGAGCGTTTAAATGGCTTTCGGGTTGAGCATGCTGACCGAGCCGCAGCGGATGCCCAAAATTGGGGCTATTTAGGTGACCTGGGATCGGTGGAACAGCTGATCGGCCAGGCAACGGAATACATTGGCGGGCCGATGACTTAAGGGAAGATCAATGGCCTGAGAGATCAGGCTGAATGATGGTGGCCACCTTCGGGTGGCTTTTCTTTCTTTGCATGCCTGCTAGGCGGTGCAGGATTTGATGAAAAGTAATCGGAGATCCGGCGCGCGGCAAGCTAGTTGTCGCCCAGTGACCTCTAAATCAACGTTCCGTGACATTTTTTATACATTTTTCCAGACCCGCAAGGGCAGGGCGTGAGTCGACTCTTCGGAGCGATGATGTGAGAGTTGAACCCTGACTCTGGGTTTGTGATTGTTGCTTCAGCGTGGGCATAGGCTGCCTTCATTCCTTCAATCATTTGTCCAAGCTCATGTGAAGTTGCAGCAGTTTTCATTCCGACATTGAGTTGGCAACGCGCATTGCAATAGCCTGGCCTAGTTGGGACTGATATGAAGACTGGGTGATCGCCTTCGATACATGCCCCAATGATTTGAAGTATTTTTGGATTGAAAAATGCCTCCTTTTTGCCCATCGATCTAAGTATCAGACCTAATCTTTCGCCTCTGTACAAGTCAACCAAGATCCCGGTTCTGTCTGGTCTTAGTGAATCATCCAGCCACGGGAAGATGCGCCATGCACAGTTCCAAGTTCGACATACAGACGGACGGCTTTCATAAATGCTGCAACCGCTTGGCTTGGCTAAGTGTTCACATGCTACATCTGCAGGCTTTTGAAGTTCTGTTTGGTCTATCTTCAAATGAACGCAACACGCTGAGCAGTCTCCACATGCCCGGTCAGTTATTGTGGTTTCGTCGAATGCAAATTTCACGTCTGTCATCAAGACCTCCTAGGCAAATGTTGTGCATCAAATCCTGCCAATTCGCTCGACTGGCAGAAGACCGAGTTAAGCCGGAAAATTGATGCTGTTATCGAATCAGTATGTCCTAGGATTGATTCGAGTTAAAGAAGTGACATGAATTTCTTTAACTTCGCTGCCAAAGGCGCGCAATTTCGGGTGTTTACTGCCAAAGATGCGGCAAATGGTCACTGCCAAATGCGCGGAAGTTACTGCCAAAGAAAACGCAATTTACTGCCAAAGCACTCGGCGCGCTATTAGCGTCTCCTCTTTACGCGACCTAGAAGAAACCGCAAACAAAAACTTGCTCTTTTTTTAATAATTTTCCATAATTACGAAAAATTACAAGCTAAACAGTGATGGTCTTCAAAACTCATCAAAGTTGAGCACCAACTTTCAAATTCAAGCATGCGCCTGGTCTCAAGCTCTCTCCATTCTGAAGTTGCGTCTCAAATTCGTGACCGCATTTTTGCGGGGGACTTAGCGCCCGGCAGCTTCGTGGACGAAGTTGCCCTGTGCGCAGAGATGACGATTTCCCGTACTCCGCTGCGTGAAGCGCTCAAAGTCTTGGCCGCAGAAGGTCTTGTGCGGCACGAGCCTCGACGCGGGTGTTTCGTGAACGAGGTGACCGAGAAAGACTTGGACGACATCTTTCCGGTCATCGCCTTGCTGGAGGGGCGCTGTGCCTACGAGGCGGCCAACAATGCCAGTGAAGCCGATATGCAGGCACTGGCCGTATTGCACGAACGTCTGCAACGCTATGGCAGTGCAGGGCAAATCAAAGAGTATTACGACACCAATTTTGCGATCCACGAAGCGCTGATTACCTTGGCCAACAACCGTTGGCTGGCGCAAAGCATTGCCGATTTACGCAAGATCGTGAAGCTGTCCCGTTTGCAGCAACTGCATGCACCGGGCCGACTGGCGCAGTCGCTCTCAGAGCACATGGCCATTTACGCAGCCCTTCAGGCGCGAGACAGTGAAGGCGCAGAAGCCGCGATGCGCACCCACCTGACCCGCCAACGCGTGGCCTTGCGCGAATTGGCCCGTAACCAGAAATCGAGGTTGATGGCATGAATACTCCCAGCTGGATTGCCCGCAGTGTCTCCCGTTTGCGCTCTGGCGCGCCTGGTGCATCAAAAACCGACGATAAATCGAGCTTACGGCAAAGCAGTAAAGGATCTGATGCTACTCAAAGCATAGCAAAATCGGATTCAAGCGCCGCTGCGACCATGCTAGTGCGCGCCACCCGGGACCGCCTCAAGGCCACCCTGCGCCAGCGTGGCGAGGCTCTGTCGCCGCGCATGATGCGCCGCGCCTATGACGAACTGCGGGCCATCATTGATCCCGAGGTGAGCGAAGTCGAGGGTGGTCGACGGGCCAAAGAGATGTCTGCCTGGTACCTGGGGGCTTCTGCGGAGCGCAGGCGCGACCTGTGGCTGCTGATGAGTGAGATGTTTGTCTCTGACCCCGAGAAAACTCGGCTTGCCCAAGCTCAGTATGCTGCCGCACTGGGCACGCCCGATGAAGCCGTGGCCGAGGTCAACTACCGCCGCGCCACGGTGTCGCCACGCCGACGTTTGCTGCAGCGTTTCAGTGTTTACCCAGAGGGCATTCCGTTTCTGGTCAGCCTGCGCGCGGAGATGCAATCGGCTTTGAAAACCGACAAACGCTTGGCGGCGCTCGATGTAGAGATGGAGTACATGTTCTCCACCTGGTTTGACGTGGGCTTTCTCGATTTGCGCCGCCTGACCTGGGATTCGCCCGCTTCGCTGGTTGAAAAACTCATCAAATACGAAGCAGTCCACGACATCAAGAGTTGGGACGATGTCAAAAACCGCCTGGATTCGGACCGCCGTTGCTACGGGTTTTTTCACCCACGCCTGCCTGAGGAGCCGTTGATCTTTGTGGAAGTCGCCTTGCTGGATGAGATGGCGGATTGCGTGACGCCACTGCTGGATGAAACCGCTGCTGCCGCTGATCTCAACCGTGCCAGCACCGCCATTTTTTACTCCATCAGCAATACCCAACCCGGCTTGCGCGGCGTAAGCTTTGGCGATTCGCTGATCAAACGGGTGGTGGAACTGCTGAAGCTTGAGTTCCCCAAGCTCAAAACCTTTGCCACGTTGTCGCCCATCCCAGGCTACCGTGCCTGGCTTAACAAAAACCTGCCGTCGCTCTTGGACAGCTTGTCAGAAAAAGAGCTCTCAGAGTTGGGCCGCGCGGTCGGGTTTGAGCCTCCCACGGCGGCGCATGTCATGTCGGCCATTGACAAGCCGCTCAACTTGGCCACGTCGTCCCCTGCGCGCGCGTTGCTGATGCGCGGTGCTGCACGCTATTTGGGGCGCGAACTGTCGGCGGGTAAGCCGACCGACCCCGTCGCGCGCTTTCACCTGGGCAACGGGGCAAGGGTGGAGCGACTCAACTGGGCGGGCGACCCGTCCGCCAAGGGTGTGAAACAGTCCTATGGAATGATGGTGAACTATCTCTACGACTTGAAACGCATCGACAAAAACCACGCCATGCTGGCCCAGGGGAAAGTACCCACCTCGGCTGCCATCGAAGCGTTGTTCAATTGACGTCCTGAACTTCAGGCGCTTTGCCCAACTGGCGAAAAGGAACTTCGATGCATTCCAACCCATCAAGGGGTATTCAACCCTACTTGGCAAATTGCGGACGTGTGTTCGCCTTTGGCATGGCTTGTGTATTCGCCTCACTGAGCGCTCAAGCCCGCGTGACCAAAATCGTGATCGACGAGACGGTAGCTTTGCCAAGCAATGTCTCAGGCGGCATCGCCTACGAACAAGTAGCGGGCAGGGCGTTTGGCGAGCTTGACCCCAAGCACCCTGCCAACGCCATCATCCAAGACATTGATCTCGCTAAAGATGCCGACGGCAAGGTTCGCTACATTGCCACCTTTACGCTGATCAAACCAGTGGATTTGAGTAAATCCAGCGGCATGCTTTGGCATGAGGTACCTAATCGTGGCCGACCCTTGCCGCAAAGCGTGCCACAGGAGCGCGCTTTTGGCGATATCACTTTGCACAGTGCATGGCAGGGCGATAGCGCAGGTGCTACCCGCGTGCGCCCAAGCGCCTCGGTCGCAGGCATGCATTGGTTGCAAGTGCCCGTGGCACGGCGTGCCGATGGATCGCCCGTCACCGGACAGGTGTTTGGCCGCATCGTGAACCGATCAGGTCCGGCGTCGCAGCCCTTGATGGTGCAGACCAATCCAGTGCCCTACTTGCCCGTTAGTCTGGATACCGCGCAGGCAAAGTTGGTGTCGCGCGGGTCTGAAAGTACCTTGGGTGCTGTGCAAGACGAGCAGCCTATTGCCCCCGCAGACTGGGCCTGGGCCAAGTGCACGGCTGAGGTGCCTTTTCCGGGCACGCCAGATCCGACCCAAATTTGCCTGAAAAATGGATTTGACGCAAAGCGCCTTTTCCAGGTGGTGTACACCGCGAAAGACCCCTATGTCTTGGGCGTGGGGTTTGCTGCTTGGCGCGACGTCGGTCAATTTTTCAAGACCACAGCGGTTGACGACCAAGGCACGCCCAACCCGGTCGCCAAAGCCGTCACGCACAGCATCGGGCGCGGTATATCGCAGTCGGGCAACTTTGTACGTGGCTGGTTGCACCTGGGCTTTAATCAGGGCGAAGATGGCAAACAGGTGCACGACGGCTTGTGGCCCATCATTGCGGGGCGGCGTATTGCGTTGAATTTTCGCTGGGCGCAGCCGGACGGCGTATTGGAGCTGTACCAAGCTGGCAGTGAAGGCCCCCAGTGGTGGCGTCGCCACCCTGATCCCGTGCGGGGCGGCCGCGATGCAGGCATTCTGGATCGGTGCGAAGCCACCCAAACCTGTCCCAAGATCATGGAGCACTTTGGCTCTGCCGAAGTTTGGGCGCTGAAGCTGACCCCCGAGTGGGTCGGTACCGATGGCAAGGCCGATCTGCCGCTCCCTTCGAATGTTCGCCGTTACTACATCGCCAGCTCGAATCACGGCGGCGGCGCAGGTGGATTTGACAGCAGTTTGCCCGGTGTTGGCTTGCCAACCAAAGGCCCCATGTGCCCCGGCAATAATTTTGGCGTTGGCATGCTGCCTGCCAACCCTGTGCCACATACGGAAACAGTCAATGCGCTGCGGGCACATTTCCGGCAGTGGGTCATGCGCGAAACAGCGCCGCCACCCAGCCGCTGGCCCCGCCTGGCAGAGGGGCAGCTGGCACAGGCCAGCAAGGCGGGCATCCAGTTTCCCAACTTACCCGGATTACGCCCAACGGTGCCTGAGGCCGACTTCATCATGCCCGTGCACGACTATGACTGGGGCCCGGAATTTGATCCAGTTGACGGCTCCGGTGTGCCCACGCTCGCACCTCCCAAGATTAAGCAGGTTTTAAACATGCTGGCCCCCAAGGTCGATGCCGATGGCAATGAGTTGGGCGGCGTGCCTGTGGTGCTTTTGGATGCACCACTGGGCACCTACCTGGGCTGGAACGTGACGGATGCCGGTTTCCATGCTGGCCAGATCTGCAACTATGTGGGCGGCATGCTGCCGTTTGCGCGCACGGCACAGGCGCGTCAAGCACAAAGCGATCCTCGCCCGTCGCTGGAAGAACGCTACGGCAACCATGAGGGTTACGTCAGCGCCGTTCGCCAAGCGGCCCAGCGCGCACAAGCCGAAGGCTTTTTGCTGGCAGAAGACGCCGCCCGTCTGATCAAGGCCGCCAGCGACAGCGCTGTGCTGCGTTAAATTCCACCTCTTTCTAGATTTCACTTGCAATCGTATAAATCGGAGACTTTTCACATGACCGCTTTGTCCTTATTGAACCGACGCACGCTGTTGACTTGCGCAGCCGCCACCGCTGCAATGACCAGCGGATTGGCACTGGCGCAAAACACCTGGCCCGCGAAGCCCGTCACCTTGATCGTGCCATTCCCTGCTGGCGGGGGTACAGACGCTTTTGCCCGCCCCATGTCTGGTGCGTTTTCCAAGCAAACCGGTCGTACCTTGGTGATCGAAAACAAGGGCGGTGCGGGCGGTACGCTTGGCGCAGGTTTGGCCGCACGTGCGCAGCCGGACGGCTATACCTTGTTCATGGGGGCGGTGCATCACGCCATTGCGCCCAGCATGTACAAGAAGCTGGACTATGACCTGGAGCGTGACTTCGTCCCCCTGGCCTTGCTGGCCAAGGTTCCGCAGGTTCTGGTGGTCAATCCCAAAGCCATGGCGGTAGAAAATTTTCAGGAATTTCTGAAGCTGGTGAAGGCCAACCCCGCCAAGTACAACTATGGCTCCGCTGGTACCGGCACCTCGCACCACATGGCGGGTGAACTGTTTAAGCTTCAAACTAAAACCTTCATCACGCACATCCCCTACACAGGCGCTGGCCCAGCGCTGCGTGACTTGGTGGGCGGGCAGGTTGACATGATGTTTGACGGCCTAGGTTCCAGCGCTGTCCACATCAAGGGCGGGCGTATCAAGGCGCTGATGGTGTCCGGTAATAAGCGCAGCCCCGCCTTCCCCGACGTACCGTGCGCGGCGGAGCTGGGTTTGCCTGACTACACGGTCTCGACCTGGTATGGCTTATGGGCACCCAAAGGCACCCCCGCTGATGTGCAAACACGCGTGGTGGAAGAGATCAATAAACTGGCCGCCGCTGATGACATCAAGGCCTCCTGGGCCACCAACGGCGCAGAGTTCGGCACGCTGACACCGAAGCAATTTGGCACCTTTGTCAGTGGCGAAATCAAACAGTGGGCTGCCGTGGTGAAGGCGTCCGGCGCCAAGCTTGATTAATCTGAGTGCAGATTGCCGTTTCGGCATATCTGTATTCAATAGTTTGCTATCAAATTTGAACTACAAAGCATGAGTAAATCCCAAAATAACGGCAATCACAACCTCTTTGCTGCTTTGCGCGCTGCCTTCCCCAAAGATCTGAGTGCCATTGCCGTAGAAACCGACAACGGCCTGTTCTATTCCTGGGCAGACCTGGAGCAGGCTAGCGCCAAAATGGCCAATTTGCTGGTGTCGCTGAAGTTGCCCGCTGGTGCTCGCGTGGCGGTGCAGGTTGAAAAATCAGTCGAAGCCATGATGCTGTATCTGGCCACCATTCGGGCCGGTTACGTCTTTCTGCCACTCAACACCGCCTATCAAAGCGCCGAGATCGAATACTTCATCGGCAATGCCGAGCCCTCGGTGGTCGTGTGTTCACCCAAGAATTTCGGTTGGGTCAGCAAGATTGCGTTCAAGGCGGGCACACAAAGCGTGTTTACGCTGGGTGACGACCGCACCGGCAGTTTGCTAGAGCGCTCTGTGCACTGCAGCGACCAGCACACGCCGGTGCAGAGCGCTGCCGACGATTTGGCCGCCATCCTGTACACCAGTGGCACCACAGGTCGCAGCAAGGGGGCCATGCTGACGCACGGCAACATGCTGTCTAACGCGCAAATGCTCAAAGACTATTGGGGTTGGACGGCGACAGGCGGGCCAGACGGTCGTGGCGACGTGTTGATTCACGCGCTGCCCATCTTCCATGTGCACGGCCTGTTTGTCGCCATTCACGGCGCGCTGATCAACGGCAGCAAGATGATCTGGATGGCCAAGTTTGACCCCAAGCTGGCCGTTCAAAAAATGAGTGAGGCGACCGTGTTCATGGGCGTGCCCACGCTGTATGTCCGCATGCTGGCAGAGCCCGGCTTGACCCGCGAGGCGGTTAAGCACATGCGTCTCTTCGTTGCTGGCTCCGCACCGTTGCTCTTGGAAACCTTTAACGAGTGGAAAGAGCGCACAGGCCAGACGATTCTGGAGCGCTACGGCATGAGTGAAACCGTGATGCTCACGTCCAACCCCTACGCCGCAGATGCGCGCTATGCCAATCAAAGCGAGCGCCGTGGCGGCACGGTGGGCTTCCCGCTGCCAGGTGTGAGCCTGCGGGTGCAAGACGACGAAGGCCAGTCATTGCCCACGAATGAAATTGGCGGCATCCAGGTCAAAGGCCCCAATGTGTTCAGCGGCTACTGGCGCATGCCCGAGAAGACGGCGGAAGAGTTTACGAAGGACGGATACTTTAAAACCGGTGACGTCGGCAAGATTGACGAACGCGGCTATGTGCACATCGTGGGCCGATCCAAAGACCTGATCATCAGCGGCGGCTACAACGTCTACCCCGCAGAGATTGAGGGCTATATCAATGAATTGCCCGGCGTGGCTGAGAGCGCTTTGATTGGTGTGCCGCACCCAGACTTTGGCGAAGTGGGGATTGCCGTCGTGATCGCCAAGCCCGGTGCCGCCTTGAATGCCGACAGCATCTTGGCCGACCTCAAGTCCAAGCTCGCTAATTTCAAGATTCCCAAGCGCTGTGTGGTAGTGCCAGAGTTGCCGCGCAACACCATGGGCAAGGTGCAAAAGAACCTGTTGCGCGATCAGTACAAGGCGAGCTTTACGGCTTGAACGGCCGCGACTATTTTGCGAACACCCCGTGATCGCGGGGTTCCGTGCTAAAGGCGATTTCCCTAAACTTGCGTTCAGCAATAAGGGATTTATTGCCGGGTTACTGTCCTTTGATACACGGAGTTCATATGAAAAAAGTCGCTATCGGTTTGGTTTTGCTCGCTGTTACCAGCATGTCTTTTGCCGTCAATGGCTGCTGGAGAAACGGCAAATACGTGATGTGCTCGATTGACTCTGCACAAGAGTCATCCACTCAGCGCTGATACTTCTCTGCGCCAACAAAAACGCCGCTTCCAAGCGGCGTTTTTCTTTTCGGCAAAGCCGTGGCGCGGTAACGTTCAGGCGACTTGAGAAAGCTTGGTCATATAGGCCTTCACGCCCGTGGCCACATCCGCAAAGGCATGATCGCATCCTGCCGCACGCAGGGCTGTCAAGTTCGCCTGGGTATAGCTTTGGTATTTGCCGCGCAAGGCGTCCGGAAAACCAATGTATTCGATCAGTCCGTTTGACACAGCTTGGTCTAGGCTCATGTCTATTGCGCCGGGTTGAAGGCTATTGACCACCGCCAAGGCCACGTCGTTGAAGGGTTGCGCCCGCCCGGTGCCGAGGTTGAAGATGCCAGACTTTCCCGGGTTATCGAAGAACCATAAATTGACAGCGACCACATCGTCAATGAAGACAAAGTCGCGCATCTGGCCGCCTGCGGCATAACCGCCGTATTCACCAAACAGCTTGACCTTGCCGTCCGCTTTGAACTGGTTGAACTGGTGGAAGGCCACACTGGCCATGCGTGCCTTGTGTTGCTCACGCGGGCCATAAACGTTGAAGTATCTGAAGCCCACTGTTTGGGTCGAAGCGCCTTGAAACTGCGATCCAATTGCTCGGCGCAGCCACTGGTCAAACAGCAATTTGCTGTAGCCATAGACGTTGAGCGGCTTCTCAAATTCTGGTGACTCGCGGAAGGTGTCCGAGCCGCCGTAGGTTGCGGCAGAGGATGCATACAGCAGCCGGGTGTTTTGGTGCTGGCAGGCGGTGAAAAGGTCGCAGGACAAGCTGAAGTTGTTCTTCATCATGTACTGGCCGTCGCTCTCCATGGTGTCGCTGCAGGCTCCTTCATGGAAAACCGCTTCAACCTGACCATAGTGGCCGCTCGCAAAGCGGCTGTAGAAGTCCCCCGCATCAACGTAGTCGGCAATTTGCAAATCAGCCAGATTGCGAAACTTGTCGCCTTGGGTCAGGTCATCGACACAGATGATGTCGGTGATGCCACGCGCATTCAGCCCCTTGACGATGTTGCTGCCAATAAACCCGGCCGCACCGGTAACGACGATCTTGATCATGCAAACAGTTCCTCAAAAGACGCGGTGGCCGTGCCAAATTTGCCAACCACAATGCCACCCGCTTTGTTGGCCAGCGGTACCGCTTGGCGCAGGCTCAGACCAGCCGCCACCATGGCGGCGAGCGTCGCAATAACGGTGTCACCGGCCCCCGTGACGTCAAAAACTTCGCGCGCATTGGCTTTGACGTGAAGCTCACCTTCGCCGTCAAACAAAGTCATGCCGTCTTCACTGCGGGTGAGTAATACGGCGTCCAGTCGCAACTGTTCGCGCAAGGCGTGGGCTTTGTTGGTCAGATCGGCTTCGCTCGTCCAGGCCCCAATGACTTGCTGCAATTCAGCTTGATTAGGTGTGATGACCGTGGCCCCGGCATAGCGCGAATAGTCGCTGCCTTTGGGGTCTACTAGCACAGGTCTTCCCGCCTTACGCGCAGCAGCAATCATGTCGATGACGTGCGTTAAGCCGCCTTTACCGTAGTCAGACAACAGTACCGCCTGGTGGCCAGGCAGCAGGGTGGCATAAATGGCTGATTGCGAGGCCAGCACTTCGCTGGGCGGGGTGTTTTCAAAATCCAGGCGCAGCAATTGTTGGTGACGGCCAATGATGCGCAGCTTGACGGTGGTCTTCAGGGCCGCGTCGCGGCCAAAATGGGTTGCTATGCCAGTCTTGGCGACCAGGGCTTCCAAGGTATGGCTGGCTTCGTCTTCGCCAACCACGGTTACGAGTGACGCCTGTGCACCTACGGTGACGACGTTGTAGGCCACATTGGCTGCACCACCAATGCGCTCTTCGGTGCGGGTGATGCGCACCACGGGCACAGGGGCTTCAGGGCTGATGCGGTCTACCGGGCCATGCCAATAGCGGTCGAGCATGGCATCGCCCACGACCAGCACACGACTGGCGGCCAGGGTGGATCGGTCGACTGATTCCAGTTGTTGGGTAAAGATTCGGGTCATGAAGGGTCAAAGTTCTTCTACGCGGCGGGCAGGGTAGCTGTCCCAGCTTTGGCAGCCGGGGCATTGCCAGAAATGTTGCCGGGCTTCAAATCCGCAGGCGGCGCAGCGGTAGCGGCTCAAGGGTTTGACGGCGTGGTCAAGCGCGCGCTGGACTTGAGGGTGAAATTGCTCGTGCTCCAGTTTTTCACCCGCGATCCACTGGGCTGCGGCAATCAGTGAAGGCTCGCGTTCCAGGTGGCGCAGGTACCAGTCTCTCGGTGTGCCATTGCCTTCGTCCAGCGTGACCAATGCGTCCATCACGTCCAGCGTGGCCGTTTGGGCATAGCTGTCGCTCAAAACTTGCCGCGCTTCGTCCTGCCGATGGCAGGCAATGGCTGCGCTTGTGAGGGGCTTGGCCATTAAGGGCATCGCGCCTGGTGCTTTGCGTGCGGTGGCCAACAGTGTCTGTAAGGCCTCTTCAGCTTGTCCCAGTTGCATTTGCACGGCGGCGAGTTCAATGCCGGGGCGAGGCGTATCACCCGCGACTGCGATGGCTTTTTGCAGGAGTTCAATGGCTTGATCGGGAGCCGCTTTGGCGGCTTGTTCGCACAGGTAATGTGCACGTCGAACGCCAAACTGCCCTTGCCCTGAGGCTTCCAACTGTGACGCAATTTCTGCGGCTTGCGGCCAGTCACGAGAACGCTCGTAAATGGCCAGCAATGCGATGGCGGCCTCGACTTCAAACGGCGTGCCCTTCAGCTTGCGCAGGGCAGCCTCGGCACGGTCCAGTAGACCCGCCTTTAAAAAGTCCAAGGCCAGGGCATGTTGCGCACGCTGACGGTCAGGCTCGCCCAGGTCAGCGCGGGAGAGCAGGTGTTCATGCACGCGCACTGCGCGTTCATATTCACCGCGCCTGCGGAACAGATTGCCCAACGCGAAATGAAGTTCAGACGTGTCTGGATCGTTTTGGACGGCTTCGATGAAGGCGTCGATGGCCTTGTCTTGCTGCTCGTTCAGCAGAAAGTTCAGTCCGCGAAAGTATGCTTTGGGTGCGTTGCGGTTTTCCAGGCGCAGTTGCTGCCAGTCCAGGCGTGAGGCCATCCATCCCAGGCCAAACGCCACAGGCAGGCCCAGCAGAATCCAGCTGAGGTCAAACTCCATGGTGCGGGGCAACGCCGTCAATGATGGGCGGTACTGCCATCTCACTGATCTTGCCTGGCTCAGTGGCCTCAACGCTTGCTTTGGCACTTGCCGAGGCGGCGGGTAACTGCTTTTTCATGCGGCGTGCAATTTGTCGATGGGTCCACCACCGAGGCACCATGCCAAGCACACCCACCATGACGCCTGCTGCAAATGCTGCCAGCACGACCAGCACCATGGGTGCCTGCCAAAGTCTGCCAAAAAAGAAATTGACAGTCGCGTCCTGCTGATTATTCAGGGCGAAAGCGAACAGGGTAAAAAAAATGGCTGCCTTAAGTGTCCACTTAAGCAGCCACGCGAATTGTTTCATCGGTGTTTCCAGTGACTGAGCAATTTTAGCGGTCAGGCGCCGAAGGCTTTGGGGGATTTGACGGAATTGGCTTCGAGTTGCGCGGTACGCTGATCGACATCTTCACGCAGGGCTTTGCCTGGTTTGAAGTGAGGGACGCGCTTTTCAGGAATGGCAACACTTGCGCCGCTGCGTGGGTTGCGGCCAATACGAGGTGGGCGGCGGTTGATCGAAAAGCTGCCAAAGCCACGGATTTCAATGCGGTGGCCTCGTTCCAAGGCGTCGCCCATCGCATCCAGAATGGTTTTAACGGCAAATTCCGCATCCTTGTGCGTCAGTTGACTGAAGCGGGCGGCCAGTTCTTCAACAAGGTCTGAGCGGGTCATGGTGATGTTTAGAAAATATTCGCAAACGATCTGCACTTAGCAAATGTTACTCAAATGACTTGCGGACAAGCTCTAAAAGAAATCAGCGACCTGTGAGTGCTGCGATTGTTTGCAATCGGCAGCACAGAGCAGGTCGCTGTGAGTCAGGCTAATTCAGAAGTGAATCTGAATCGGCTGATCAGTTGTTGTTGTCGAGCTTGGCGCGCAGCAATGCGCCCAGGCTGGTCGTGCCAGCGTTTTCACGCGAAGACTGTTGGCTCAGAGACTGCATAGCTTCTTGCTGGTCAGCCTGATCCTTAGCCTTGATGGACAACTGGATGTTGCGTGTCTTGCGGTCGATGTTGACCACCACTGCGCTGACTTCGTCGCCTTCTTTGAGCACGCTGCGGGCATCTTCGATGCGGTCGCGGCTGATTTCAGAGACGCGCAGGTAACCCATGATGTCTTGGCCCAGATCGATTTCTGCGCCGCGAGCATCAACGGTCTTGACCTTACCGGTAACGGTTTGGCCCTTGTCATTGACGGTGGTGAAGGTGGTGAAGGGGTCGGAATCCAACTGCTTGATGCCCAAGCTGATGCGTTCACGGTCCACGTCCACAGCCAACACGATGGCTTCAACTTCTTGGCCCTTCTTGAATTCGCGCACGGCGACTTCGCCAGTTTCGTTCCAAGACAGGTCAGACAGATGCACCAAGCCGTCGATGCCAGCAGCCAAGCCGACGAACACGCCGAAATCGGTGATGGACTTGATCGGGCCCTTGACGCGGTCGCCACGCTTGGTGTTTTGCGCGAACTCTTGCCATGGGTTGGCCTTGCACTGCTTCATGCCCAAGGAGATGCGGCGCTTGTCTTCGTCGATTTCCAGAACCATGACTTCGACTTCGTCGCCCAGCGTGACCAGCTTGGAAGGAGCGATGTTCTTGTTCGTCCAGTCCATTTCAGAGACGTGCACCAAGCCTTCGATGCCGGGTTCGAGTTCCACAAACGCGCCGTAGTCGGCGATGTTGGTGATCTTGCCGAACATGCGGGTGCCTTGTGGGTAGCGGCGGTTGACGCCCATCCATGGGTCGTCGCCCATTTGCTTGAGACCCAGGGACACGCGGTTCTTTTCGGTGTCGAACTTGAGGATCTTGGCGGTGATTTCTTGACCCGCAGTGACCACTTCGGAAGGATGACGCACACGACGCCATGCCATGTCGGTGATGTGCAACAGGCCGTCAATGCCACCCAGGTCAACGAATGCACCGTATTCGGTAATGTTCTTGACCACGCCGTGAACCACAGAACCTTCTTTGAGGGTCTGCATCAGCTTGGCGCGCTCTTCGCCCATGGAGGCTTCCACCACAGCGCGGCGGCTCAGCACCACGTTGTTGCGCTTGCGGTCGAGCTTGATGACCTTGAATTCCATGGTCTTGTTCTCGTAGGGAGACAAGTCCTTGATGGGGCGGGTGTCGATGAGTGAGCCGGGCAGGAAGGCGCGGATACCATTGACCAGAACGGTCAGGCCGCCCTTGACCTTGCCGCTGGTGGTGCCAGTGACGAATTCGCCAGATTCCAGGGCCTTCTCGAGGCTCATCCAGGAAGCCAGACGCTTGGCGGTGTCACGGGACAGGATGGTGTCGCCGTAGCCGTTTTCGATGGAGCCAATGGCCACAGAGACGAAGTCGCCTACTTGGACTTCGATTCCGCCCGTGTCGTTCTTGAATTCTTCCAAAGGCACATAGGCTTCGGACTTCAGACCAGCGTTAACCACCACGAAGCTGTGGTCGATACGAACGACTTCAGCGGTGATGACTTCGCCCGTGCGCATTTCTGTGCGGGTCAGCGATTCTTCAAACAGGGCGGCAAAAGATTCAGACATGTAGTTTCCTATAGCGCATCAACAGGGTTCCAACAGCACCATTGCCGTTGTTTTTAAAGTTCTGAGATGGCCGGGTTTGCGGCGGATACCGCAGGGGGTTAGGGTAAATAACCACCAAACTGGCGCAGCCTTTGCGGCTGCTGTGTAGCTCAGTGGACCAAGCCAGGCCACCAGTTCAACACAGCATTGACCGATTCTTCAATCGATAAATCTGAGTTGTCCAAGAGCTTGGCATCCACGGCGGGCTTGAGAGGCGCAACCGCGCGGGATGAGTCCCGCAGGTCGCGTGCTTCCAGGTCAGCGCGAAGACTGTCGAGTGTAGCTGAAATTCCTTTTGAAATCAACTGCTTATACCGGCGCTCAGCACGCTTTTGTGCGCTGGCGGTCATGTAAACCTTGAGCGTGGCGTCCGGAAAGATCACGGTGCCCATGTCGCGCCCGTCTGCGACCAAGCCGGGTAGGGTGCGAAATGAGTGCTGAAGGTCCACCAAGGCCAAACGTACAGCAGGCAAAGCAGATACCTTGGACGCATTCATGCCGGCCTCTTCGGTACGGATCGCTTCCGTCACGTCTTGCTTACCCAGGAATACCTTGGCACCGTCAAATCGAACGGGCAGTGTGCGCGCCATGTCCGCTATTGCGCCTTCATTGGCGGCGTCAATGGCAAAACCTGTTTGAATTGCAGCCAGAGCTGTGATGCGGTACATCGCGCCAGAATCGAGAAAGTGGTACCCCAACCTCTTTGCAACCTCTGCCGCAACGGTGCCCTTGCCTGATGCGGTGGGGCCATCAATGCAGAGTGCAGGGACCTTGGCAGACGGGGCGTTAACGACAGAGAACAAAGCCTCAAAATAGTCCGGAAAAGTCTTGGCCACGCATTTGGGGTCTTCAATGCGAACGCTAACCCCTGCTGGATTGAAGGCCGCCAGCGAAAAGCACATGGCAACGCGGTGATCGTCGTAGGTGTGAATGGACGCAGCAGTCCATTTGCCCGCAGCAGGTGGCGTGACTTGAATAAAGTCAGCGCCCTCAACGACAGTAGCCCCTAACTTGCGGCACTCCTTGACCATGGCGGCAATGCGATCCGTTTCTTTGACACGCCAACTTGCGATGTTGCGCAATGTGGTGGTGCCATCCGCATACAGCGCCATCACGGCCAAGGTCATGGCGGCGTCCGGGATGTGGTTGCAATCCAGATCCACAGCTTTCAGCGGCCAAGCGCCACGGGTGATCTCGAGCCAATTCGGGCCACCGGAAATCTGCGCGCCCATTTGACGGGCGGCGTCTATGAAGCGGATGTCACCCTGGATGGAATCTTCGCCTACGCCCTCAATTCTGATGCTGGATGGGCCATTACGGCATGTCCCTATTGCACCTAATGCTATGAAATAGCTAGCAGATGAGGCATCGGCTTCGACATGGATGTTGCCTGGGGTGCTGTAGGCGCTACGAGCGGGGATGGTGAATCGCTGCCAGCCGGGTTGACCAGATGCGTCCACATCGCGCTTGACGGTGACACCAAAGCGCTGAAGCAATTGCAGCGTGATGGAAATATAGGGCTTGGAGATCAACTCACCCACCACGTCAATCACGATGTCCTTTTGAGCGACCAGCGGTAGCGCGAGCAACAAAGCAGTCAAGAATTGACTGGACACATCGCCACGAACGCGAATAGGTGCGTCCAAATGCAGCTCAGGTTTTCCTGTGCTGCCGCCGAGGCGCAAAGGCGGATAGCCCTCATTGCCCAAATAGTCGATCTGGCAACCCAGCTGCCGCAAGGCATCCACCAAGTCGCCAATGGGGCGCTCGTGCATGCGTGCGACACCACTTAGTTCAAACTGCCCGCCCATCAAGGCCAAGGCGGCAGTCAATGGCCGCATCGCAGTGCCCGCGTTACCCAAAAAGAGTTTGGCTGCGCGCGCGCCCGCTTGGCCGCCCAGTCCTGTGATGGTGGCGCGTTGGGCCGCCTCGTCTACTTGTACGCCACAACCCAATTGTCTGAGGGCTTCCAGCATGACGCGGGTGTCATCAGAATCCAACAAGTCGTGAACCGTGGACGTGCCTTTGCACATTGCGGCCAGCAGCAGCACGCGGTTGGAAATGCTTTTAGAGCCCGGCAGGGCGACCGTGCCACCTGCGCTGGACAGCGCTGGCAAGTCCAGAAATGGAATGTCGAACATGAGGGAAATGACTTAGGTTAAAGCGCGCGAGTTAGGACGCGACAAATTCGGGGGAGGTCAGGCGGTGCGGTTCGTGGCCATGCGCCATGCGGCGCGTGTCACGCTGACTTTGGCAATTTCTGCAGCAATGGCGTCGCCATCGTTCGCTTCAACCATCTTCTCGAAGGATTCAAGCGCTTGACGGAAATATTGAGACTGAGCCAATAACTGGGTCTTATTGCTCAGAAGAATGTCACGCCAGACTTGCGGGTCACTGGCAGCAATGCGCGAAAAATCCCGAAAACCTGGGCCAGCTAAATCCAAGTATTCGCTGCCTTGCGGTTGGGCCATGATGCCTTTGATGAGTGCAAAAGCGATCATGTGGGGTAAATGGCTGACAGACGCAAAAGCGGCGTCGTGCGCATCGGGCGACATGGTCAACACTCGGCTGCCCAGCGCCGTCCACAGCGCTGTGGCTTTGCGCAAATGGGACGTCAGGGTCTTTTCAATGGGCGTCAAAACGACCTGTTGGCCGTCATACAGGTTGATGTCCGCATGCTCAATGCCGGCCACTTCCTTGCCTGTAATGGGGTGTGCGGGTACAAAGCTGCCAACTTGTGTGCGCAGAACGCGCCGGGCAATGTCGACCACGTCTTTCTTGGTCGAGCCGACATCCATCACCAGTGTTTTCGGGCTGACCAAATTAGAAATTGCTTTGAGTGTGGCCTCGGTTGCCGATACGGGCACCGCCATCAAGACCAGATCGGAGCCCGAAACGGCCAGCAATGCCGAGGGCGCTGCATCGTCGATCACGCCCATTTGCTTGGCGCGATCAGTGGTGGAGGGCGACTTGCTGTAGCCGACTACGCGTTTGACCAAGCCTTCGCGTTTGCAGGCCAAAGCAAATGAGCCGCCCATCAGGCCGCAACCAATCAGTCCCAATTGTTCGAACATGGCAAATGACTTCAATCGCTGACGGGGTAGGTCCCCAAAACTTTGTAGAAAGCGCACAACTCGCGAAGGTCCTTCAATGCTGCTGCCATGTTGGGCTGAGACGGATGACCTTGCAAATCAATGTAAAAGTAATACTCCCACTGACCAGATTTTGCTGGGCGGGACTCAAAGCGTGTCATGGAGACGCCGTGAGTTTTGAGCGGCACCAAGATGTCGTGCACCGCGCCAGGCTTGTTGGGCACCGACACTATCAGGCTCACGCAGTCTTTGCCACTGGCCTCGGGTGCAGCCAGTGTCTGCGGCAGGCAGATGACAGAAAAACGGGTGCGGTTGTACGCCTCGTTTTGAATCGCGTGGTTGACCACATGCAAACCAAACTCACTGCCGGCTTGCAAGCTGGCAATGCCCGCCCACGCGGGGTTGGTGGAGGCCAGGCGCGCACCTTCAGCATTGCTGGAGACAGCGTGGCGCTCAGCATTCGGAAGATGGGTGTTCAGCCACAGGTGGCATTGCGCCAAGGCCTGTGGATGGGCGCAAACCACCTCAATACCGTCGAGTGAGTTTGTTAGGCGCAGCAGGTTATGTCGCACCAGCAAGCTCACTTCGCCAATGATGTGAACGGGCGAGCCTAAAAACAGGTCGAGCGAGCGCGTCACCACGCCTTCTGTGCTGTTTTCAACTGGTACGACGCCATATTGGGCGCTGCCAGCCGCTGTGGCGTGGAAGACCTCGTCAAAGCTGACGCAAGGAATGCGCTCAATGCTGGTGCCAAAAAACCGAAACGCCGCCTCTTCGCTGAAGGTGCCTGACGGCCCCAGATAGGCCACGCGCTGCGGTGCCTCCAAGGCTCGGCATGCCGACATCACTTCACGCCAAATCGTAGCCACGTTTTCACGCTTCAGTGGTCCAAGGTTGGCATCTTGCAAACCTTGAATGACTTGTGCCTCGCGCTCCGGGCGGAACACGGGCGAGCCTTCAACTCGCTTGATCTCACCAACCTCATTAGCCAGGCTGGCGCGCCGGTTCAGCAAGGCCAGCAATTCCCGGTCAGTTGCATCAATCTGCACGCGCAGTTCAGGCAAGGTTTTGCTCATGCAAATGTCTTTTTAAATGAAAGTAAGCTTAATCAAGTGGGGTGCAGAACGGCTAGTTGTAAGTCGAATTACTTCTTGCTCGTCGCTGGTTTTGCTGGGGCGTGCTTAGGCGCAGCAGCCGCAGCCGCAGCAGGCGCTTCGCCCACAATCTTGGCCGCGGCATCGTTAAAGGACTTGTCCTGCGCAAACACGGCTTCGCGGGAGTTTTCAATGACGTCTTTGATCCAGATGTTGCCCAACTCAGGTGCAACTGACTGGTATTTCTTGAAGGCAGGCGCTTCAAACATGGTGACCAGCGCTTTCAATTCATCTTCTGAAAAGCGCTCAAGGTAAGCTTTTTCCAGAACGGTACCCGACGACTTTTGCATCTGGGTTTCGATGATTTTCTTGGTGCCGTCACCGACGCGTTTCAGTTCAGCATTCAGTAGTTCGCGTGCTTTGTCCTGTTTGGATGCAGGCAAGGCTTCCATCTTGGGGGCCCATTTGGCAATCAGAGGCTGCATGGCGCCAGACGTCAGCTGGAACACCGTGCGTTCCATCTCAGGGCCGTTTTGCAGCGCCACCATGCGGGCGGCCATTGCTTTGGCGGTGTCGCTGGCGGGAGTCATGGCCACAGCTGGCGTGGCAGCTGGGGCTGCTGCAGCGGGCACAACGGGTGTGTTTTGGGCGTTTGCCGCAGTCCACAGGCTCATGCCTGCTGCAAAAATAATAGCAAATTTCATGGAGAGATTACGTTGCATCAATTGCTTTCGCTGTTGTTGTCTGGGGTTGAGTCGGTTTCGTCAGAATCGTTCACATCAGCGATGTTGGCGTCGTTTTCGACAATGCGTTGCAGGCCACTCAGCTTGGCACCTTCGTCCAGGCCAATCAGGGTCACGCCCTGGGTGGCTCGGCCCATTTCGCGGATTTCGGCAACGCGTGTGCGCACCAAAACGCCCTTGTCCGTGATCAGCATGATTTCGTCTTCAGGCTTGACCAAAGTAGCTGCAACCACCTTGCCATTGCGCTCAGACTGCTGAATAGCGATCATGCCCTTGGTGCCGCGACCGTGACGTGTGTATTCGGCAATGCTGGTGCGCTTGCCGTAGCCATTTTCGGTAGCAGTCAAGACACTGTGAACCATGGTGGTGGCTTCCACACCTTCGCTGGCGGGGGTGTCAGCCTCGGCCACCAGCATGGCGATCACGCTTTGGCCTTCTTCGAGCATCATGCCGCGCACACCACGGGCACCACGGCCTACGGCGCGTACATCGTCTTCGTCAAAGCGAACGGCCTTGCCGCCGTCGCTGAACAGCATCACATCGTGCTTGCCGTCGGTGGTGGCAGCGCCAATCAGGTAGTCGCCTTCATCCAGCGTCACAGCGATGATGCCGCCTTTGCGTGGGTTGTTGAACTCGTCCAGCGGTGTCTTCTTGACGGTGCCCAAGCTGGTCGCCATGAACACATAGTGATCTGCCGGGAAGCTGCGGAACTCGCCCGTGAGCGGCAGCACCACATTGATTTTTTCGCCCTCTTGCAAGGGGAACATGTTGACGATGGGGCGACCACGCGAGCCGCGTGATCCCTGTGGCACTTCCCAGACCTTGAGCCAATACAAGCGGCCCCGGTTGGAGAAACACAGGATGTAGTCGTGCGTGTTGGCAATGAAGAGCTGGTCGATCCAGTCGTCTTCTTTGGTGGCGGTGGCCTGTTTGCCGCGTCCACCGCGCTTTTGCGCACGGTATTCGCTCAAAGGCTGGCTCTTGATGTAGCCACTGTGGCTGAGCGTCACCACCATGTTGGTAGGCGTGATCAGGTCTTCGGTGGACAAGTCAATCGCGCTGTGCTCAATCACGCTGCGGCGTGCGCCAATTTTGGTCTGGCCAAACTCGGTGCGAACCAGCGTTAGTTCATCCGTGATGATGGCGGAGACGCGGGCAGGCTTGGCCAGGATGTCGAGCAAATCATCAATCTCTGCCATCACCTCTTTGTATTCGCCAACAATCTTGTCCTGCTCCAGACCGGTCAGGCGTTGCAGACGCATTTGCAAGATTTCTTGCGCTTGCGTGTCCGACAGGCGATACAAGCCATCGCTACCCATGCCGTATTGCTTTTCCAGACCCTCAGGGCGGTAGTCGTCAGCATTGATCACGCCGCCGTCCAGGCGCGCGCGGGTCAGCATTTCGCGAACCAGTTGGCTGTCCCAGAAGCGGGTCATCAGTTCTGCTTTGGCCACTGGCGGCGTGGGCGATTCGCGGATGATGCGGATGAACTCGTCGATATTGGCCAGGGCAATGGCCAAGCCTTCCAGCACGTGTCCGCGTTCACGCGCTTTGCGCAGCGTAAAGATGGTGCGGCGTGTGACGACTTCGCGGCGGTGCTCCAAGAACACCGAGAGCAAATCTTTCAAGGTGCACAAACGGGGTTGGCCATCGATCAAGGCCACCATGTTGATGCCGAAGGTGTCCTGCATCTGCGTTTGCTTGTACAGGTTGTTCAGCACCACCTCAGGCACTTCGCCGCGCTTGAGGTCAATCACCAGACGCATGCCGGATTTATCGGACTCGTCTTGAATGTGGCTGATGCCTTCAATCTTCTTCTCGTGCACCAACTCGGCCATGCGCTCTTGCAGCGTTTTCTTGTTGACTTGGTAAGGCAGTTCGTCGACGATGATGGACTGGCGTTGCCCCTTGTCGATGTCCTCGAAATGGCAGCGCGCCCGCATGATCACCTTGCCGCGACCCGTGCGGTAGCCATCTTTGACGCCATTGATGCCGTAAATGATGCCGGCCGTAGGGAAGTCGGGGCCGGGGATGATTTCCATCAATTCGTCGATGGTGGCTTCCGGGTTCTTGAGCAGATGCAGGCAGGCATCCACTACCTCGTTTAAGTTGTGTGGCGGAATGTTGGTGGCCATGCCCACCGCGATGCCGGAGGAACCGTTGATGAGCAAGTTTGGCAGGCGCGCGGGAAGCACCAAGGGCTCTTTTTCGCTGCCGTCGTAGTTGGGTCCGAAGTCGACAGTTTCTTTGTCAATATCGCCCAACATTTCGTGGGCAATTTTGGCCAAGCGGATTTCCGTGTACCGCATGGCAGCAGCGTTGTCGCCGTCCACCGAGCCGAAGTTACCTTGGCCATCCACCAGCATGTGCCGCAGGGAGAAGTCCTGTGCCATCCGAACAATGGTGTCGTACACCGCGCTGTCGCCGTGCGGGTGGTACTTACCAATCACGTCACCCACGATGCGGGCTGATTTTTTGTAAGGCTTGTTCCAGTCATTGCTGAGCTCGTGCATGGCAAACAGCACGCGCCTGTGCACGGGTTTCAATCCATCACGTGCGTCAGGCAATGCGCGACCCACGATCACGCTCATCGCGTAATCGAGGTAACTGCGCCGCATCTCTTCCTCAAGGCTGATGGGCAGGGTTTCTTTTGCGAACTGGGTCATGTATCGATGCGTCGCGAGACGCTCAGTGAGGAGGCCTATACCTTTTGGATATTTCCTGCGGACTGCCCGCAAGGATCAGCCCTTGGGTGCAGTCAACAGTTTTAGCCGAATCAGCGATTTTACGGCCAAGCGGATGTAGCGGCAATACAACGTTTCTTGGTGCCATTAGCCCACTTTTCAAGCCCATTGGTGCGTTGCAGCCCTGGTTTGCCAATTATTTCATAGTGACGTATGGCACAATATCTCCACACGGTTCAGGTGATGGTCGCTTGAAGCGTTTGATTTCGCAGCGCGTCTGCGGCTTGTCTGACATCTTCCCCCTCCAGAGGAGAATTATGAAAAAACTGAACAAAGTGGCAATGTTGATTGCCTCCGCAGCGCTCGCAACTGCTGCTGGTGCCCAATCTATCGACAACTGGCGTGCCTCTGACGGCACCGTTTGGAAAAACGGTACCAACGAATATTGCTGGCGCGATGCCAACTGGACGCCTGCTACTGCAGTCGCTGGTTGCGACGGCGCGATTGCTAAGCCTGCTGAAAAGCCAGCAATGGCTCCTGCTGCTCCAATGGCCCCTAAGGCTTCTACTCCAGCTGCTACGCCTGCTAAGCCTGCTGCCGCCGCAGCTAAGCCAGCAGTTGCTGCCACTAAGGTCACTTACGCTGCTGACGCCTTCTTTGACTTCAACAAGGCTGTTCTGAAGCCCGAAGGCAAGGCTAAGCTCGACGACCTGACCGGTAAGGTCAAGGGCATCGCTCTGGAAGTCATCATCGCTGTGGGGCACACTGACTCCGTTGGCTCTGATGCTTACAACCAGAAGCTGTCTGTCAAGCGCGCTGAAGCTGTTAAGGCTTACTTGGTGTCTAAGGGCGTGGAAAAGAACCGCGTTTACACCGAAGGCAAGGGCAAGAAGCAACCTGTTGCTGACAACAAGACCAAAGAAGGTCAAGCCAAGAACCGCCGCGTTGAGATCGAAGTGGTCGGCACACGCGCCAACAAGTAATTCCGTTCATTCACCCCGCCTCACAGCGGGGGTGACGGATAACTCTCAAGCCTGGTGGACTCTTGCAGTCCCCCAGGCTTTTGTTTTTTTCGACCGATCTCGAGCCATTTGGCTCAACGCCACAAGCTCAACCCCTTTTAGCCTGATATTTTCATCATGAAATTTGCTGATCGCCTGAACAACGTTGAAACCTCTGCCATTCGTGAACTGTTCAAACTGCTCGGCAAGCCCGGCATCATCAGTTTTGCTGGCGGCTTTCCCGACAGCGCCATGTTTGATGTGGAAGGCATCAAAGCGGCCAGCGCAAAAGCGTTAAGCGAAGAGCCAGGTGCTGCATTGCAATACGGCGCAACCGAGGGGTATAACCCACTACGCGAGCAGCTCAGCGCCTTCATGGGCGGCAAGGGCGTTGACGTGAACCCCGAAGGTTTGATCGTCACCACGGGTAGCCAGCAGGCGCTGGATTTGCTGGGAAAAACCTTGATTTCTCCGGGCGACAAAGTGATTGTGGAAGCGCCCACTTTTCTGGCCACCATTCAGTGCTTTCGCTTGTATGGCGCCCATTTGATCGGTGCGCCAGTCGATGCCCAAGGCGTGGATACCGACAAGTTAGAGCAACTCATTGCCGAGCACAAACCTAAGTTTGTCTATCTGATACCTACCTTTGGCAACCCAAGCGGTGCCACCTTGAGCCTCGAGCGCCGCAAAAAGGTGATTGCCATGGCCGTGAAGCACCAAACGCTGATTGTTGAAGACGATCCTTATGGTGACCTCTATTTTGGGGAGGCACCGCCGCCTTCTTTGCTCGCGCTGGCCAAGGATGTGCCAGGTGCTCAGGACTTGATTGCTCACTGCGGCTCGCTGTCAAAAGTACTGAGCCCGGGTTTACGCATTGGCTGGATGATTGCGCCCACAGAATTGCTGGCCAAGGCCACCATGTGCAAGCAGTTCAGCGATGCCCACACCAGCACCTTTGCGCAGGCCACGGCTGCTCAATATCTAAAGGCAGGGCGCATGCCTGCAACGCTGGCCAATGTGCGCCAGGTGTATGCAGAGCGAGCACTTACCATGGGGAATGCCTTACGTGCCGAGCTTGGCGACGCCATCAGTTTCACGCAGCCCGGTGGAGGCCTTTTTGTCTGGGCGCGATTGACGGGTCATGGCGGTAAGGTCGCTGACGGCAATGTCTTTGCCAAGCGCGCCATCGAAAAAGGCGTGGCCTTTGTTCCAGGGGCACCTTTCTTTTGCGACCAAGCTGACTTAGCCACATTACGCCTGTCGTTTGCAACAGCCGATCTGGCCAAAATCAAGGAAGGCGTGGGTCGACTTGGATCAGCCTTATAGGTATAGACAGTCTTCACGTGTGATCGGCTTTAGGTCTGGCCAGCCGCCTCCGTGAACGATGGCTTGGTGATGAAAGGGGTCATGGCCTGTTCCAATGGGGCAGGGCGACCATACAGGTAGCCCTGGCCGTAGGTACAACCCAGGCGTCTGAGCATTCCAGCTTGGCTGTAAGTCTCCACCCCTTCGGCGACCGATGCAACACCCAGGCCTTTGGTCAATTCAACCACGGCACGCAAGATGGCCGCACTGTTGTCGCTATTCTCGGCTTCCAGCAAAAAGCTGCGGTCAATTTTGATGTCATGGAACGGAAAGCGATTCAGGTACGAAAGCGATGAGTAGCCCGTGCCGAAATCGTCCAGCGCGATCACGCAACCCAGCTTGCGCAGGCGATTAATGGTGGTCAGCGTTGATGCAGACTCTTGCATCAACATGCTTTCCGTGATCTCAATCGTCAGGTGTTTGGCGGGCAAAGTGCTTTCCTCCAGCACTTTGGCAACCACGTCCACAAAATCGGCTTGAACCAATTGCCGAACCGACACATTCACATGCAACGCAAAACCGTCATCCAGTGGCGTTGTGCGCATCCACTGGGCCAGTTCGGTGCAGGCTTGCAGCATGATCCAGTTGCCCAGGTCTACGATCAGGCCAGATTCTTCGGCGACAGGCACAAAAGTGCTGGGTGGAATCATGCCGTTAGTATGTGGCCAGCGAACCAATGATTCCAGTCCGTGCAAGAGCCCTGTCTCCAGGCTCACGATGGGCTGGAAATAAACGAGTAATTGCTTGCGCTCAATAGCGGCTTTTAGCTCGGTCGCCATACGTACTGCCGCCTTGGCTTGGCTTTCCAGGCTCTCGTCATAAACCACATGTGACACATTGCGGTTTGCCTTGGCTTGGCGCAGTGCCAAGCTGGCTTTGCGCAGGGCGGACGTCTCAATCTCATGTCCTGCGCACGGCCCACTGAATACACCAATGCTGGCTTGCAACAGCAGATCATCGGTATCAGTGACGAACGGCGCGATAAAGCAAGAGATCAAGCGGGCAACCAAGGTGCTGTCAGAACCCGTTCCGCCGTCCAGGTGCACCGCGATGAACTCAGCCCCCGTTCCCCGTGCCCATGTCGTGCCCAAGGGCGATGCGTCCAGTAATCGAGCCGCAATGGCATGAAGCAATTGATCGCCTGCTTTGGCACCCAACGACGCATTGACCAGTGACAGGTTGTGAACCGCCACCACAGCAACTGTGCACGCCCTGGTTTGATGCCAAGTCGATGATTTGATCAGTCCATTGACGTTCAGCAAACCTGTGACCGCATCCTTTAAGGCCAGGTCTTGCAAGGAAGTCATCTGCGCGCTGATTCGTGTGGCCATCGCATTGAAGGCCTGCGCCAATTGATGGGTTTCCCGAACGGCGTTACCTTGTACGGGAACGAGCGCATGGGTTTGCATGGGGTCGTCACGGCTTGCAAAATCCTTTGCAGCCTCTGCCGTGGCATGAATGGGGTGGGAAATGCGCCGAAAGATCAGCAAACCCATAACGCCGCCTGCCAGCACCAAGCCAATAGCGACAGCCAGCGCCCATCGGCTTTGGCGCTCGGCGTCACCCGTCAATTCAGCCGACGACACCAGGGTAACAATTCGCCAGTTAAGGCCACGCGGATCTGCATAGGTGCTGACGCTGCCAAAGTAAGGCTCGCCGTTGACCTTAGTGACAAAGGTATCTGCCGCTTGGCTGTGGCCGAGATTTTTAATGGCTTGGAAGCTGCTGCGCACAATAGCATCGTTGCTCGCGCTGGCATTTAAAAACTGGCGTTTTCCATCTGTCGCCGCAGCGCTGACCAAGGGGCCTGCAATGGACTGCGCGACCAACTGCCCCTTGGCGTCCACAATGTAGATGACCGCCGAGTGGAAGGTTTGGTGCAAATGGGTTTCCCGCAAAAAGCGGGATAACTCGGTCAACGACAGATCAATGCTCAGCACGCCCAGCAGCGTATCTTTGGCTCCTGTCGGTGCGCCACGGCTGCTTTGCAAGAGTGGTGCCATGGCGCTGATGCCTACCCAGTCTGGGTTCACGCCGCTGATGTAAAGCTCTGACCATCTTGGCTTGAGGCTCCCCGATACCGGTTTGTACCAGGGGCGTACGCGAGGGTCGTAGTCAGGAATCAACTGGTCAATTTGAGGGCCGCTATTGCGATGCACTTCTAGTTTTGACCCGGTTCGTTGATCCTTGAGCATCAAGGACAACTGGCCATCGGCCTCACGCTGAAACCCAACAAAATTACCGGATTCTGTCCCCAGTTGAATCATTTCAAGTTGTTTGAAATGGGGCACCAAGATGTCGGTAAACACGCCATAAAAATAGTCTTGAACAGACGACAAATTGTTGGCGTTGAAAAGACGTTGACGTTGAATGGTGTCGGCAAGCGTCAAATGGGTCTGAAAGGGCAGTTCCAGGTATTGCCCGAGCAAGGTGGTCACATGTGCGTTATTGGAGCGCAGCACGTTGACACCTTCAGCGTTGATCAGTTGGTGCACGCTCTTCTGGTGCGAGTAGACAAGGGTGCCCACGACCAGGCTCAATACCAGCGCAAAGGGCAGCGATAAAACAGCCCAAAGAGGGAGTCGGGACCTGGTCATAAATTTGTTTTGCGCTTGGGTACTGATGGCAGATGGGACGATTGAGGTGATTTGAAAAAGGCAAAACACCCCATGGCTTGAATTCAAGAGTAACTCTTTGTTACGCGTGCCGCTGGCAAAGCCGTCAATCGCTCACCTCACGGGCGTTTGAAATGAGGTGATTTTGATTTTTCGCAAGGCTGCCGAGAGCCCGTCTCCCTATAGTCAAAGCGCTTTTCAGCGCCTAAGCTCCAAATGATTTGTTTTGACGTGCAATCCCAAAATTAGGGGGCATACAAGCGCAGACTGCCAAAAGCGTGCTTTCTCTGCCCTATATTTGGACAAAACATTCAACATTTAGCGGTCTGTTCAAGTGACCAAAATTGGTGGAGGGAATCCAAAAAAATGACAAAACGAAGTTTGCCCAACATGAAGGACGTGGCGGAGCGCGCCCTGGTCTCGCTGGCCACGGTAGACCGGGTGCTGCATGGCCGCCCTGGTGTGCGTGGCCCCACTGTTAAGCGTGTCATGGACGCAGCCGCTGATTTAGGTTACGTGTTTGAAGCCTCGGAGGAACTGGCTTCCCAGGCTCAGCAGCTCAACATCATGTTTTTGTTGCCCGATACCGAAAACGCCTTTTTGCATCTGTTTCGCGACACGGTGGGTTTCTCTCAAGACAGTTGGACGCCTTTTCGGGTCAACTGCCATGTTGAAACCTTTGAAAGCCTGAACCCAGAAGCCTTAGCCAAGGCGCTGTTGCGGCACGGTCGGCGTTATGACGGCGTTGCGTTTCACGGACTTGAGCATCCGCTGGTGCGTGAGGCGGTCAACATCTTGGCTGAGGAAGGCGTGCCCTTGGTGACCTTTGTATCAGACGTCAGCCACTCTGATTGCGCTGCATTTGTGGGCATGGATAACCATGCAGCGGGCCGCACGGCGGCGTACTTGATGACTCGCTTTATGGGGGCTCGTGCCCAGCAACACGGCACCAAGGTGATGCTGGTGGCAGGCTCGCTGAGCTACCGGGCCCACGTCGAGCGGCAAACCGGGTTTTTGCAACTGCAGCAAGAAAAATACCCCAAGATTCAGGTGGTGGGCTTGCGCGAAGGTGCGGAAGAGATTGATGCCAATTACCGGCACGCACGCGCATTGCTTGAGCAGCACCCAGATTTGTCGGGCATTTACTGCATCGGTGGCGGTGCCAAAGGCATCACGCGAGCGCTCCAAGAGGCCAACTTAGGCCACAAGGTGGTGTTCATCGGTCACGGCCTGGGGCCCGATACACGCGCTGCGTTGATTGATGGCGCGATGGACGCGTCGATTTACCAAACCCCCATCAATCTGATTGGCAACTGTGTACGCATTTTTGCGAATTTGCGTGATGGCCATCAGGCAACGCAAGGTTTAGAACCTGTTCGCGTGGCCGTGGTTCTGCGAGAAAACCTGCCCTGATAGGCCGCAGCCGCTGATCACCTCCTGTTCAGGCATTCTGATAAGCCCCAAAAACAAAGAGCACAACCCCATGACAAAACGCAGTTTGCCCAATATGAAGGATGTGGCAGAGCGCGCGCTGGTGTCGCTGGCGACAGTAGACCGCGTGCTGCATGGCCGCCCCGGTGTGCGAAACCCTACCGTTGCGCGTGTCATGGCGGCGGCCACTGAGCTGGGCTATGTGTTTGAAGCAACAGAAGAGGGGGGGCAACAGGCCGAGTTGCTCAACATCTTGTTCTTGCTGCCCGACAGTCAAAATCCGCTTTTGCACATGTTGCGCGATGTGGTGGGGTATTCGCAGGAGCACTGGGCACCGTTTCGGGTGCACTGCCATGTGGAAACCTTCGAAAGCCTGAATCCTGACGCGCTGGCTAAGGCTTTATTGCGAAATGGCAAGCGATATGACGGCATCGCTTTCTTTGGTCTGGAGCATCCTTTAGTGCGCGAGGCCGTTAACCTGTTGGCTGATGACGGTGTGCCAGTGGTAACTGTCATGTCGAATATCACCCAATCGGCTAGCGTAGCCTACGTGGGCATGGATAGCCATTCATCGGGTCGCACGGCGGCCTACTTGTTGACCCGCTTTATGGGGGGGCGCGCTCATCAGCATGGCGCCAAGGTCGTGATCATTGCCGGCTCTCTGAGTTACCGCGCCCATGTGGAGCGCGAGACGGGTTTTCTGCAGTTGCTGCAGGAGAAATACAAAAACATCCAGGTTGTGGGCCTGCGCGAAGGCCAAGAAGAGTCAGAGCCCAACTACCGTCATATGTGTGCTCTGCTGGAGCAGCATCCTGACCTGGCCGGGGTTTACCTGATTGGCGGTGGTGCCAAGGGCGTTGCAAAAGCACTGAAAGAGAAGAACCTGGACCAAAAGGTGGTCTTTGTCGGCCACGGCCTGACGCCCGACACCCGCGCACTGTTGATTGACGGCAGCATGGATGCGTCGCTCTATCAGACGCCGCATAACCTGATCAGCAACTGCGTGCGCATCTTTGCCAACCTGCGCGATGGCCGCCAAGCCACCGTGGGCGTGGAGCCAGTTCGCGTGCAAATTGTGTTCAGAGAAAACCTGCCGTAGGCGGGTTTCATCAAAATCTGCCGTAGGCGAATTTTGGAGGCCTAGCGCTGAAACGCTGCCTTCGCCTCCAAGTCCCGGATCATGTGCCGCGCCTCTTCACCCTCGGGAATTGGCTCGCCGCCATCTCGCCACTGCACCGCAGCCTTAAAGCCCTGGTCCTGCGCATAACGCCTGAACCACATGCCTTCGGGGTTGTGCCGCGTGATGCCGTCAAACACGGTGGCCATCTGCTGGGTTTGCTCCAAGCCCATGGTCAGCATGACCTGGTTGACCACCATCTTGTGCATCGCCAAATGAGAGCGCGGCACGCCTGCTATCCGTGTGGCCAGCTTCATGGCTGCTGCTTCCAACTGATCGGCAGGTACCGACAAATTGGCCAGACCCCAGTCTGCTGCCTGTCTACCGGTAATCGTGTCACCTGTGAACATCATCTGCTTGGCACGCATTGGCCCGAGCCGATAGGTCCACATCGCGGTGGTCGGGCAGCCCCACACACGGGTGGGCATGTAGCCGATGTAGGCGTCGTCCGCCATCACCAGCATGTCGCAGCACAGCGCAATGTCGCTGCCACCTGCTACGGCTGCGCCGTGCACTTTGGCAATGGTGGGCTTGGGGCTTTTCCACAGGGTCATGAAGTCCTCTGTGTTGCGCTTCATGTAGGCGTAATCCACCATCGGGTCCCAGGGTGTGCTTTCCTGTTGGCAGGGGTGCTCCAGCACGCCTTCGCCAAACTGCTGCAAGTCGTAACCGCCGCAAAAGCCTTTGCCAGCGCCCTCGACCAAAATCACATGCACTTCGTCTTCGGAATTGGCCCATTCCACGGCGGCGCGGATGTCGCGCGGTGTGTCGTTGCTGATCGCGTTGTAGCGCTCGGGGCGGTTCAGCAGCAGGCGGGCGATGCGTGGGTTGCTGGCATCTTTGTCAATTGTCAGGGTCTTGAAGCTGGGCACAGGCGTGTCTCCGTGGGGCGTGGTTTTCGTTGAATCATCATAGGCGGGCTTGTCCCTTGCCCGCAATCGCTTTGAGGACATTGACCGCTGATCAGGGCAAACCCGTAAAATCGCCGATCCCCCACGCTTTGCCTCTCCCAATGACCCGTACAGCCACCGTCTACCCGGACGTGTCCCATTTTCCGCGCCCAGCCAAACCGCTGACCAGCTACCGCAAGTACTGGGCCTCGCGTTTCGGCACGGCCAAATTTCTGCCCATGAGCAAGGCGGAGATGGACGCCCTGGGCTGGGACAGTTGCGACATCATCATCGTCACGGGGGACGCTTATGTGGACCACCCCAGCTTTGGCATGGCGGTGATTGGTCGCACGCTGGAGGCTCAGGGCTTTCGCGTGGGCATCATTGCCCAGCCTGATTGGCAAAGCGCCGATCCATTCAAAGCGCTGGGCAAACCCAATTTGTTCTTCGGCGTGACCGCGGGGAACATGGATTCCATGATCAACCGCTACACGGCGGATCGCAAAATCCGCAGTGATGACGCCTACACCCCTGGCGACGTGGGCGGCAAGCGCCCTGACCGTGCCGCCGTGGTCTACAGCCAGCGCTGCCGTGAAGCGTTCAAGGATGTGCCCATCATCCTGGGTGGCATAGAAGGCAGCCTGCGCCGCATTGCCCATTACGACTACTGGAGCGACAAGGTCCGCCGCAGCGTGGTGGTGGACGCCAAGTGCGACTTGCTGCTGTACGGTAATGCCGAGCGCGCCATCATCGAGATTGCCCACCGACTGGCCGCCAAAGAGCCTGTGCAGCAGATTACCGATGTGCGCGGCACCGCCTTTGTGCAGCGCAGCGCGCCCGAAGGCTGGTTTGAACTTGACTCCACCCAGGTCGACACACCCGGACGAGTGGAAGACCACATCAACCCCTATCAGACCACCGCCGAAGTGGCCAATGCAGCCAGCGGTTTGACGGCAGATGCTTCAAAATCCATAGCTAACAATGCAGGTGGAGATTGCCGTAACGGCCAAAATAGTTCAGATTTGGCAACGGCAAGTCAGTTCCAGCCCCTGAACTTCGTCCCCAACCCAGCATTGCGTGCTGCCAAAGCTACTCAGCCCCCGCGTGAGCGCTGCGTGATCCGCCTGCCCAGCTACGAGCAAGTCAAGTCCGACGCCGTGCTTTACGCCCACGCCAACCGCGTGTTGCACCTGGAGACCAACCCTGGCAATGCCCGTGCACTCGTTCAGGCGCATGGCGAAGGCAGCACGGCCCGCGACGTCTGGGTCAATCCACCCCCCATCCCGCTCACCACCGCCGAGATGGACCATGTGTTTGACCTGCCCTACGCCCGCAGCCCGCACCCGTCCTACGCGGATGAAAACGGCAGCCACGACGGCGTCACCAAAATCCCCGCGTGGGAGATGATTCGTTTCAGCATCAACATCATGCGCGGCTGCTTTGGCGGCTGCACTTTTTGTTCCATCACTGAGCATGAAGGCCGCATCATCCAGAGCCGGTCTGAAGACTCCGTCATCCGCGAGATCGAAGACATCCGCGACAAGGTGCCCGGCTTCACCGGCGCCATCTCTGACCTGGGCGGCCCCACCGCCAACATGTACCGCCTGGGCTGCAAAAGCCCCGAGATCGAAGCCGCCTGCCGCAAGCCCAGCTGCGTCTATCCCGGCATCTGCAGCAACTTGGGCACCGACCACGGCCCGCTGATCAACATGTACCGCCGGGGCAGGGCGCTCAAGGGCGTCAAGAAGATTTTGATTGGCTCGGGCCTGCGTTACGACCTGGCCGTCAAGAGCCCTGAGTACGTCAAGGAACTGGTGCAGCACCACGTAGGCGGCTACCTCAAGATCGCCCCCGAGCACACCGAAAGCGGCCCGCTCACCAAGATGATGAAGCCGGGCATTGGCACCTACGACAAGTTCAAGCAGCTCTTTGAAAAATTCAGCGCTGAAGTGGGTAAGAAGCAGTACTTGATTCCGTACTTCATTGCAGCCCACCCCGGCACCAGCGATGAAGACATGATGCACCTAGCCATCTGGCTCAAGAAGAACGGCTTTCGCGCTGACCAGGTACAAACCTTTTACCCCAGCCCCATGGCCACCGCCACGGCCATGTACCACAGCGGCCGCAACACCTTGCGCAAGCTGCACCGTGAAATTCAGGACGCCGAAGAGGCTGTGGACGTGGTGCGCGGTGAAAAGCGCCGCCGCCTGCACAAGGCCTTTTTGCGATACCACGACCCGAACAACTGGCCGCTGCTGCGTGAGGCGCTCAAGGCCATGGGCCGCGCGGATTTGATCGGCAACGGCAAGCACCATTTGATCCCCACCTATCAGCCACTGGGCGATGGTGGGTATCAGAGTGCGCGCAAGAAGAATTCAACGGTCGGCGCAAGCGTGGGTACAGGCAAGGTAGTCGGAAAGACCGTTGCATTCAAAACGGCGCAGCCCGAAAAGGGCCGCATCTTGACGCAGCACACCGGCTTGCCGCCTAGGTCAACGGGTCAGAAGACGGGGGCGGGCAGGTCCAGACCAGGACGGCCTAGCGATAAGGCTTAAGGCGTGATGCCTTAAGCCGTTTCCAAATCATTTGCGTCTAGTCGCGAAGCTGAAGACAGTGCAGTAGCACGGCAAGGCGAAGCAACAATGGCACGGATGATTTAGAAATGGAATTACCCCACCATCTCCTGAATCTTCAAGCCGTACCAGCGCAAGTCTTCGTCCCACAGCGAGCGGTCGCGGTCGTTGTAGTCGGTCTGGGTCTGGATCAGGTGCCCCTCTGGCCCCATCTTGTAATCAAACTGCACGCTGATCGCCTCCAGCGGATCCGGATTGACCAGCATGTAGCAAAGGTTGTCGATGATCATCGGCTTGGGGGCTTCACCCTTGGCCTGCTGTGCAATGTAGTGCGCCACGCTGTGGCCCATTCGATTGGCCACATGGCCAGCCTTGGGGTAATGGCCAAACTGCGGTGACACAGCGCCCACGCTGTCGCCAATCACATAGACCTGCGGGTCGTCCTTTAGGTTGTAGAGCTCGGGGTGCACTGCGGCCCAGTTGGTGGGTTTGCCGTCAGCTGTCTTGCCAATGGCCCCTAGCTTCCAGGTCAAATCGGCCGCCTGGTGGTGGCCCATCAGCACGGCATCATCAAACTTGAAGTCGCCAGCGCCCGTCTTGATGACGCGGTTGAACGGATCCACTTCCTTCACCGCTGCATTGGGCACGTAGGTGATGATGTCCGAATACAGTTCTTCGAACGCCATGCGGTAACCCAGCCCAATAGGGGCGATGCGGGGCTTGGGGTCCAGGATGATGATCTTGGCGGGCACCTTGTTGCGCTTGAAGTGCGATGCCATCAGGCAGGCACGCTCATAAGGTGAGGGTGGGCAGCGGTGTGGCGGCGGGGGCAGTGTCATCACGATGGTGCCACCCTTGAAGTTCTTGATCTTGTGCTTCAGCGCCATGTGTTCCGAGCTGGGCACATAGGCACTGGAATAGTTGCGCGTGGTGTGGTTGATCGCCTGGCGGTCGTTGCCAAACCAGGGCTCGTAGCTCACACGGATGCCGGCTGACACCACCAACCAGTCGTAGTCCAAATGGCCTTGGGCGGTATGCACGCGCTTCTTGCTTCGGTCAATGTCTGTTACCTCGGTCTGCACCCAGGTGTAACCCCATTTCTGGGCGGGCAGGGTGTAGGAATGCACCAGAAACTGCGTGTCCACCACATCCACCAGCCACTTGTTGCTCAATGGGCAAGACCAGAAAACAGGGTTGCGCTCCAGCATTACCACTTCCAGATCAGGTGCCTGCTCGCGCAAGTGCCGCGCCACCGTCAGGCCACCCCAGCCGCCACCCAGCACGACCACGCGCCGCTTATTGCCTTTGGGCATCAGCTCAGACGATGTGGCGGCTACCATGTTCTGCGCGATGGCGCTGCCCAGGCTGCCGACAAGTCCGGCTGCAGCAGTGGCCTGAAGAACGCTGCGTCGGGTGGTGAGAGGTGTTTTCATGATGGATGGCATTGCTGCAATTGTTGATTTGAATCGAGAAGTCCCAGAGCCCCATTATCCGCATCGATTTGTCCCTCAGGTGATGGTCAGCCCTCAGCGATCTGTTGACAATGTCCGCATGGACTTCTCGCACTCCCCCCAAGCCCAGGCACTGCGCCAGCGCCTGGTTGCCTTCATGCAGCAATACCTGCTGCCTTACAACGCCGCTTGGCATAAGTCGGTTCAGGACGGCATCTATCCGCCGCCCTTTGTTGAAGACCTGAAGCTGCTGGCTCGCGACGAAGGTTTGTGGAATCTATTCCTGCCAGGTCTTGCCGAAGACGAGCCCGGCACACGCTTGAGTAACCTGGACTACGCACCGCTGGCCGAAGCCATGGGTCGTCTGCCCTGGGCTGCAGAGGTCTTCAACTGCAGCGCGCCAGACTCCGGCAACATGGAGCTGCTGCACCTGTTTGCCACACACGATCAGCGTTTGAAATGGCTCTTTCCTTTGCTGCGTGGGGACATTCGCTCGGCCTTTGCCATGTCCGAGCCCGATGTGGCCTCCAGCGACCCCACCAATTTGCAGACCACGGTTCGGCGTGCGGGAGATGAACTGGTCATCAGCGGTCGCAAATGGTTCATCACCGGCGCTGCGCATCCGAACTGCAAGTTGCTGATCGTCATGTGCCGCAATGCGGGGGAAGAAGCTGACGGCGATGAGGAGCGTGGCGTGCATCACAACCACAGCATGGTGCTGGTGCCCATGGACACACGCGGCGTTCAAGTCGTGCGCAACATCACGGTCGTCCACCACCACGCGCCGGAGGGTCACTGCGAAATCCTGTTCCGGGATGTGCATGTGGCAGCGGCCAACTTGCTCGGTGACTGGGGCAAGGGCTTCGCCATGGCGCAGGCGCGCCTGGGGCCAGGTCGCATTCACCATTGCATGCGCACCATTGGCCAGTGCGAACTGGCGCTGGAGCTCGCAGCTGAGCGCATGCTGGAGCGTCAGGCTTTCGGGAAATACCTGTCGGATTACTCCAATGTGCAGGAATGGCTGGCCGAGTCCCGCATCGAGATCGACCAGGCTCGGCTGCTGGTATTGCAAGCGGCCTGGATGCTGGACAACAAAAATACCGATAAAAATATGGATTCATCGCAGGTCCGTGCTCAGGTTTCTGCTATCAAGGTAGTAGCGGCACGGCTTCAAACCCGGGTGGTGGACCGTGCCATGCAAACCTTTGGGGCCATGGGCTTATCGCCCGACACCCCGCTGGCCTACTTTTGGACCTGGGGCCGCGCGATGCACTTGATGGACGGTCCAGACGAGGTGCACTTGCGTACGGTAGCCCGGCATGAACTGGCGCAGGCGCGTGGACGCATGGGGCAATCAGCGGCTTACTTCACCACGCCCGAGCAACTGCAGGCCTTGCCGCGAATTAGATAGGTAAAAACCTGCTTTCGGCAAGTGCTGTAAAGGTCTATTGCTATCAAAATTAGTATTTAGAACCTGCGCAAAAGTGGTTTCTAGAAGACCACCTGTAACCAAAGGTTTTTTACAACGGGCCATACTGGTGCACGCTTCTTTGTTGCTGGGGTGGCGCGGCTTATTCCAAGCCGTTGCGGGCAGCAGATGAAGCACCACTGGAGAACGCCATGTCCTTATTGCACCGTCTAAGTCTCGCCCAAAAATTCCTGATTTTGGGCGTGATTGCCATGATCATGGTCTTGATCCCTACGGGGATGTATTTCAAGACCGTGCTGGCTGAGGTGGATGTGGCCAAGCTGGAAGCTCGCGCAGGTACCTCTGTGGTGGCCTTGAACAAGGTGGTGCAGCTCACGCAAACCCATCGCGGCTTGTCTGCTGGTGCCTTGAGTGGCAACCAGGCATTTGTAACCCGCCGCCCCGCCATGCGCGACCAGGTGGTCAAGGCCATGGCTTCGTTTGACAGCAACATCCGCGCGGCGGGTGCTTCGCCGAAATTGCTGGCCATGTGGTCAGAGGCCAGTCAAAAATGGCGTCAGTTGGAGCAATCTGTCAGTGCCGGTCAAATCAAGGCCCCTGAGAGCACCAAGCAGCACACCCAGCTCATCATCAGTTTGCTGGTGATGAATGAAGAAATCCTCAGTGAATTTGCCCTGTCGTTAGACCCTGCGGCTGATGTTTACTTTTTGATTCAGGCCTCGCTGGTCAATTTGCCTTGGCTCACCGAAAACCTGGGCGCCATGCGTGCGCAGGGCTCTACCTTTCTCACTTTGGCAGCGCTTCCACCAGAGGGGCGCGCGACACTCGCTTCGCTCAACAAGCGCGCGGTCGAAGTGCAGGGCGAGATGACGCGCAATCTCAAGCGTACAACGGATGCCAATCCTGAAATTGCGGCACTGCTTTCAGCTAAAGCTGCTGCGATGAATGATGCGGTGACCAAGGCCCTGGCGACAGCCGACCGAGTACTTCTCACGGCCGCCGAAATCAACTACCCGGCAACGGACTATTTCGACGAGTTCACCCGCACCATCGACGGTTTGTATGATTTCAACGCCTTGGCCATGAAGAGTGTGACGGACTCACTGGATGAACGCGTCGACAGCCTGCACCGCGCGCAATGGCTGTTGATTGGGTTGCTGGTGCTGGGCTTGGGCGCGGCCATGATGCTGTCCATCGCCTTTGTGCGCAGCATTACCGGACCGGTACACGAAGCCGTCTCCGTGGCACAGGCCGTGGCAGATGGCGATTTGTCGGTCAATGTCGAGGTACGGGGCAGCAATGAACTCGGCCAGTTGATGCAGGCGCTGTCATCCATGAAAACGCATTTGGCGGGGGTCGTCACTCAGGTGCGCCAAGGCTCGGACAGTGTGGCCACCGCCAGTGCCGAGATTGCCTCGGGCAACCAGGATTTGTCTTCTCGCACCGAGAGCCAGGCCAGCGCGCTGGAAGAAACGGCGGCTTCTATGGAGCAACTGAGCGCCACCGTCAAACACAATGCCGACAGCGCCAGTCAAGCCAATCAACTGGCCGCCAGTGCTTCTGCTGTGGCCATTCGCGGTGGTGAAGTGGTGTCGCAGGTGGTGGACACCATGAAGGACATCAACCACAGTTCCAACAAAATCTCGGACATCATTGGCGTGATTGACGGCATTGCGTTTCAAACCAACATCCTGGCATTGAATGCTGCCGTAGAGGCGGCGCGTGCAGGTGAGCAAGGCCGTGGCTTTGCCGTGGTGGCCAGCGAGGTCCGCAGTTTGGCAGGGCGTTCCGCCGAGGCGGCCAAGGAGATCAAGTCACTCATCAGCGCCAGCGTAGAGCGCGTGGCGCACGGCACGGCGCTGGTTGATCAAGCCGGAGCCACCATGACCGAGGTGGTCAGCAGCATCAAGCGCGTCACTGACATCGTGGCCGAGATATCAGCTGCCAGCACCGAACAAAGCCAGGGCGTTGCGCAGGTGGGCGAAGCTGTTACGCAGATGGACCAAGCCACACAGCAAAACGCGGCGCTTGTTGAGGAAATGGCTGCAGCAGCGATCAGCCTCAAATCTCAGGCGCAAGAACTGGTGGAGACTGTGGCGGTGTTCAATGTGGGCCACGCCAGCGGCGGCCATCAGCGTTTGCTGAACTAAAGGCTTGCCCTCACGCGCCGCCGTTGCACGGCGCGATGCCCGCCGAAGGGGCGTTGAACGCGTTTAAATCGCCAGTTCGCTCAAGAACTGGCGCATTTCGCGAATTACCTTGTCAGGCTGCTCATGCACCATCCAGTGAGACGATTCGGGATCTCGCACGACGCGCAACGTGGGCACAAAACGCTCCAGCCCGTCCAGTAGGCCGGGCAGCAGGTAGGGGTCTCGCTCGCCCCATAAGACCAGCGTGGGCACGTTGACCTGGTAGTCGTCATCGTTGAGCGTGATGCCACTGGCACCCGGTTCGCGCAGGGTAGGTGGGTGCATGGGGGTGGCGCGGTAGTAGTTCAGGCCACCCGTCAGCGCGCCGGGCTGCGACCATGCCTCGATGTATCGCGATTCGGTGTCAGCGTCCAACCAATCGGCATTTGGTGTTGCGCTTTGCAGCATCGCCCGCAGGCCAGCGAAGCGGTTGCGTGCAAGCAGGTCTTCTGCCATCGGGGATTTGTACATCAGCATGTAGGCGCTGGCGGCCTGCTGATCCGCGTTATGGGTGAGTTGCCGCGCAAACATTGCCGTGTGCGCTGCATTGACGATCACCAGCGTCTTCAGCAGCTTGGGGTGCGCCGAGGCAAAATTCCAGGCCACGGCGCCACCCCAGTCGTGCGCGACCAACACGGCCTGGCTGTGGCCCAGGTGCGCAATCAATTGGCGCAAATCCTCGATCACTTCTTTGGCGCGGTAGGCCTTAACGCCTTCTGGCTTGCTGGACAGATTAAACCCACGCAAATCCACAGCCACGGCGTGGTAGTCCTGCCCAAAAGCCTGCAGCAAAGGCGCCCAGGCAAACCAGAATTCGGGGAAGCCGTGCACAAACAGCATCAGTGGTTTTTCAGACCGCCCGCAGGCGGCGTAATGCAAATCCACGCCATTGACTCGCGCAAACCCATGGGTGATGCCTAAAGCGCGGTCGCGCCGATTTTCCAGGCGAACAATGTCAACCTGGCTCAGGTCATAGGTGCTGCTTGGCGCACTGGTGTTCATGGCTTTCACCTTGGTGGTTGCTTTTGCGATGCTTGGGGAGCCAAGGGCAAAAGTTTCAAAAATTCTAGAAGCTAGGGCTGTGCGCGCCTAGAGGGAAATGCCGGCGACCATGCAGATAAACCATTCAATCCTGACTTATTTGATTTGCATCAATTGCAATGCGATTACGAATGATTCGCATTTGATGCATAATTCTGCCATGAACTTTAGCCGCCACCCTCTTTTTGCCACTACCCGCAGCCTTGCCTTAGCCGCCTGCGCCACCCTTGGCTTGTTGTCTGCGGGCATGGCCACCGCGCAGGAACAGGTGCTGAACCTGTACTCCGCACGTCACTACCCAACAGACGAAGCGCTCTACAGCAACTTCACCAAGGCCACAGGTATCCGCATTGCGCGCGTCGATGCTGACGATGCGGGCATTTTGGCCCGGCTCAAGGCCGAGGGTGCGGCGTCCCCCGCTGATTTGATTCTGCTGGTCGATGCCGCCCGCCTGTGGCGCGCGGAAGTCGATGGATTGTTTCTCCCCATCAAGTCTCCGACGCTGGAAGCGGCCATTCCTGCCAATTTGAGAGCCAAGGCAGGCGAGGGCGGCACGCCTTGGTTTGGACTTTCCACGCGCGCCCGTGTCATCGTGTACGACAAGCTCAGCATTCAGCGCAGTGATGTGGACAGCTATGAAAAGCTGGCCGACCCCAAGCTCAAAGGGAAGCTTTGCATCCGTTCAGGCAGCCATCCCTATAACCTGAGCCTGTTCGGCGCTGTGACCGAGCACTTGGGCCCCGAGAAGACCGAAGCGTGGCTCAAAGGCATGGTGGCCAACATGGCGCGTCCACCTAAAGGTGGCGACACCGACCAGATCAAAGGCGTGGCCAGCGGTGAGTGTGCAGTGGCCGTCACCAATACCTATTACCTGGCGCGCATGATGCGATCTGGCAAGCCCGAAGACCAGGCGGTCACCGAAAAAATCGGTGTGGTGTTCCCCAACCAGTCCAGCTGGGGCACCCATGTGAATGTGGCCGGTGGCGCGGTGGCTCGATACGCCAAGCATCCCGAAAACGCCATCAAATTTTTGGAATACTTGGCGAGCCCCGAGGCGCAAAACCATTTTGCCAATGGCAACAACGAATGGCCCGCCGCCGTGGGCGTGAAGCTCAGCAACCCCGCATTGCAAGCCATGACGGGCGGCAGCTTCAAGTCAGAGTTGATCCCGATCAGCGCGGTTGGCATGAACCAGGTCAAGGTGCAGCAAATGCTGGACCGCGTCGGGTTCAAATAGGCCCCAAAAGCCTCACAAATGTCCCACAAATGCCCCCAGCGATACAGGGTAAGCCTTGAGTTCGCTCTGGGGATTTTCGGGCATATTCACCCGTTTTTACGGAGTGATCTATGCGCATTTCCAAGCCCCTGGTTCTTGCTGCCGTCATGGCGGCAATGCTGCCTCAAATCAGTTTGGCCAAGCCCTTCAAATGGACCAGCGCCAGTGATATCCCCACACTGGATATCCATTCCCAAAACAACGCACTGGGCAACGGCGTTCACGCGGCGATCTACGAATCTCTGGTGTACTACAACAGCACGTCCTTTAAGGTCGAGCCCATCCTAGCCGCGTCGTGGAAAGAACTAACGCCTACGCAATACCGCTTCAATTTGCGCCAGGGCGTCAAGTTTGCGGATGGCAGCGTACTCACTGCGGACGATGTTGTGTTCTCGTTTCAGCGTGCCATGGCACCTACTTCGAATTTCAACGTCTATACCCAGGGCTTTGACAAGATTGTCAAGGTCAATGACAACACGGTAGATTTGATCCTGAAAGGGCCAAATCCGGTCGTTTTGAATCAATTGACTGAGCTGCGCGTCATGAGCAAAGCCTGGGCAGAAAAGAACCGCTCGGTCGCGCCTAAAGACATCAAGTCCAAAGACGAAAACTTTGCCCATCGCAATGCCTTGGGCACCGGCCCCTTCATGGTCAAAGAGTGGCAGCCAGACCAAAAGCTGGTGATGGTGCGCAACCCCAACTGGTGGGGAAACGCCACAGCTGCCACCAACGTGACGGAGATCATTTACACCCCGATCAAACAAGAAAATACCCGCTCGGCAGCCCTGCTGACAGGTGAAGTGGACTTTTTGTTGGACCCCAGCCCCCAAGATCTGGGTCGTATGCGCAGCACTGGCAACCTCAAGGTGGTCGACGGTGTCGAAAACCGCACCATCTTCTTTGGCCTGGACCAGTGGCGCGACGAACTGCCTGGCTCCAATGTCAAAGGCAAGAATCCTCTGAAAGACCAGAAGGTGCGCAAGGCGCTGTATCAGGCCATTGATATTGAGGCGATTCATAAAGTGACGATGCGCGGCTTGAGCCAGCCCACAGGTGCTTTGGTGGCTCCGCAGGTCAATGGCTGGACCGAGGGCGTGCACAAGCGCATGCCTTTCGACATGAATGCTGCCAAAGCCTTGCTGGCCGAAGCGGGCTATGCCCAGGGTTTTGAGGTGGACTTTGCCTGCCCGAATAACCGCTACATCAACGACGAGGAAATCTGCCAGGCCGTTACAGCCATGTGGGCCAAGATCGGCGTCAAAGCCAAGCTGCGCACCTTGCCTTTGGTGACCTACTTCCCCATGATCCAGCGCCATGAAGCCAGCATCTACATGCTGGGCTGGGGCGTACCCACCTTTGACAGCCTGTACAGCCTTCAATCGCTGCTGCGCACCGTGGGCACGGGAGGGGACGGAAACTACAACGTGGGCAAATACAGCAATTCCCGCATGGACTACCTGGTAGACCGCGTCAAGATTGAAACCGATTTACCCGTGCGCAACCGCATGCTCACTGAAGCCTTGCAACTGCAAAACGACACCGTAGCCCATATTCCCCTGCATAACCAGATCATCCCCTGGGCCATGAAGAAGAACATCGATGTTGTTCACCGAGCCGACAACCGCCTGGATTGGCGCGTCATCAAGGTGAACTGACGCCATCAGCCTGAGCGGCACACCATCACATGGCCCTGAGGGGCCATTTTTTTTGCCCAATTCACCAATACAAATACAAATGAGAATGATTCGCATTATAATAAAGACGTGAATTCAATGGCGCGCTTGCCAGCCTTTGACGAATCTCATCTCACCTTGGAGCCCATTTCAATGCTTGCATCTCACCCAATGAAGACCTCGGCCCCATCGGCATTAGCACCCGTGCTGCCCCTGGGTGCTTTGATTTTGGCCGCGTCAGTGTCAGCTTGGGCCCAAACGCCGCCGCCGGAAAAAACGCTGTCATCTGTCACCGTCAAAGAGAAAGCCGAAGGCAAAGACGCCGTGCGCGCCACCGGCACTGGCATCGGCAAAGGCCAGCAAGCGCTGCGCGACATCCCGCAGTCCATCACCGTGGTGACTGAAAAGCTCATGGACGACCGTAATCTGGACAACCTGAAAGACGTGCTGCGAAACACCGCAGGCGTCACGTTCCAGGCGGCCGAGGGTGGCGAAGAAGACATCCGCCTGCGCGGCTTCTCGCTTGCCACCACGGGCGATTTGTTCATCGACGGCATGCGTGACCCGGCTTTCTATGACCGCGACATGTTCAACAACGATCGGGTGGAACTGCTGCGCGGCTCGGCCTCCATGCTCTTTGGTCGGGGCTCCACGGGCGGTGCGGTCAACCAGGTCAGCAAAGTGCCGAAGCTGATCACCGAGCACGATGTCACCACCACCGTGGGTAGCCATGGCTTTGTGCGCGCCACGGGTGACTTCAATATCCAAACGGGTGAAAGCGCAGCCCTGCGCATCAACGCCATGGCCAACAAGGCCGACAACAATGGCGCGGGCAGCAGCATCGACAAAAAGGGTATCGCAGCTGCTTACCGCTTTGGCATTGGCGAGCGAGACGAGTTTTTGGCAAGCCTGTACAGCCTGGATAACAACAACGGCATCAACTATGGCCTGCCCTGGATCAAGCCCAAGGCCACGGACAGCGGGGCGGCCAACACCATCATCGGCAGCCTGGCCCCGACGGCAAACTTCGGCATGGCCAGTGACCGCAGCGCTGGCACGGCGCAGTGGATGGCCCTCAAGCACACCCACCGCTTTGACGCCAACACCGAGCTGCAAACCCAAGTGCGCAAAGGCCAGTTCACCCGTGACCTGCGCGCCAGCGCCATCCGGTTTGCCGGTGTGGGCTCCACGGCAAGCACCAACCGTGCGGCAGTAGACCTGAGCAACTTTGGCCCCAGCACCGTGTTCACGCGCGGCACCAACCTGAAAGTGCAAGACGTGGACGCGCTCTATGCCCAAAGTGACTTCAGCAAAAAGTTCCAGGCGCTGGGTTTCAAGCACGAGCTGCTCACGGGTGTGGACTTTGCGCAAGAGAGAAAACGGGTTTTTGCCGCACGCACCGCCGCACAGGGTGGGGTGGACCTCACCAAGTCCACCACCACCGCTGGCACGCCCGACAACGGCAACTGGATCAACGAAGACGCACGGGTGTTCCGGGACGGCAACGAGTTCACCGCCAAGAACATCGGCATTTACGCCCAAGACCTGGTGCAGATTGCCCCGATGTGGAAGCTGCTGGGGGGCCTTCGCTACGACAACATGGACGGCCAGTACGCTGCGTACGCCATTCCCTCGACAGCAGCAGGCCCTGTCACCATCACGCGTTACCAACAGAAGATATCAGCCACCAGCAAGCGCCTAGGCCTGCTGTTTCAGCCGAACGATCTTCACTCGTACCACTTCTCATACGGCACCTCGTTCAATACCTCGGGCGACGCTTATTCGTACAACGCGCAAAGTGCCAACACTCCGCCGGAGAGCAGCCAGAACATCGAGCTGGGCGCCAAGTTGGACAACGCCGCCAAGACCTTCACCACGCGCCTGGCCTTGTTCCGCTCCACCAAAAACAACGAGCGCAATACCGACCCCGACACCGCTGCCACACGCCTGCTGCTGTCTGGCAAACGCCACTCAGCGGGGCTGGAGCTAGACATCACCGGTCGCATCACCCGCCAGTGGGAAATCTACGGCTCCTACATGTGGATGCCTGTCGCCGTGGTGGACCAGGCTGCATCCACCGCCACAACAGTTGGCAACCGCGTAGGCGACCGCCCGGGACTCAGCCCTCGCCACAGCGGCACCGTGTGGAACACCTACCAATTCAACTCGCAGTGGCGTGCCGGTGCTGGCGTCAATTTCCGATCTGCCCAAGCCCCAGCTGATGTGACAGCGCCTGCTTGGGAAGCCCCCGGCTTCTCCACCGTGGACCTGATGGCTGAATACACCATCAGCGACCGGGCCGCGCTCAAAGCCAACGTGACCAACCTCAGCAACAAGCAGTATGCCGACCAGCTCTACCGGGGCCACTACATCCCCGGTGCGGGCCGCATGGTGTACGCCAGCTTGAACCTGAAGTTCTAGTCTTTCACCTGAGTTCACCCAAGAAGTGCATCGCCATGATCATCACCTTGCCCCAACTGCTCAAGCCCGAACAAGTTGCGCATACGCAAGCCTTGCTCGCCAGCGCCGCCTGGCAAAACGGCCGCAGCAGCGCGGGCGATCAGGCGGTGCAGGTCAAGAACAATGAGCAGTTGCCGCACGACGACCCTGTCGCCACGCAGCTGCGCGCCATGGTGATGCAGGCACTGGACCGCGAGCCGCTGTTTTTGTCGGCTGCCTTGCCCAAAAAAATCTTGCCACCTCGCTTTAACCGCTACGAGGGCGAGAGCAATTTCTACGGCCAGCATGTGGACAACGCCATCCGCTTTGCGCCGCTTACGAGGGAACGCATCCGCACCGACATCTCATGCACCGTGTTTTTGGCTGACCCAGCGGACTACGACGGCGGTGAGCTCGTGGTGCATGAGGCGGGCCGCCAGCAGCAGGTCAAGTTGTCAGCGGGCTCTGCGGTGCTTTACCCCGGCACCAGCGTGCACGAGGTGCGGCCCGTCACTCGCGGCGCGCGCCTGGCCTGTTTTTTCTGGATAGAGAGCATGGTGCGCCTGGACGAGCAGCGCCGCATTCTGTTTGAGATGGACATGGCCTTGATGAAACTGCGCACAGAGCACGGTGACAACCCAGCCACCGTGGCCCTGACAGGCACCTATCACAACCTCTTGCGTCTTTGGGCTGAGACATGACCCCCACGTTCATCACTTCGTGTATTCACTGCCCCCCCGAGGGGGCCCAAATCGCCTTGGGGCGGCCCGGCGGCGACTTGAACATGACCCCCAGCATTCAAACTTTGTCTCGTGACCTGCTCACCTTGGCTGACCACGAAGCCGCCGCGCAGCAACGCCTGAGCGCGCAAGCCTGGGCCTACTTCAGCGGCGGCGCGGCAGACGAGATCACACTGCGTGCCAACCAGCAACAGTGGGCGGCTCTAGCGCTTGCGCCCCGGGTGTTGCAGTCACTCTTCAATGCAAATACCCAGTGTCGGCTGATGGGGAAAGCATTGTTAGCTCCATTATTGATAGCACCCATGGCCTATCAACGCCTAGCCCATGACGACGGCGAGTTGGCCACCGCGCTCGCCGCCAGTGCCCAAGGCGTGGGCATGGTGCTCAGCACCCAAGCCAGCATGTCGCTGGAGGCGGTGGCCCAGGCTGTGCGGGGCGATGCAACGCGCGGCCCCCTTTGGTTTCAGCTGTATTTGCAGGCCGACCCGGGTGTGACACTGGACTTGGTGAAACGTGCCGAGCTCGCAGGCTACGAGGCCCTGGTCATCACCGTGGACGCGCCCTGCAGCGGCGTGCGCGACCGCGAGCGCCGCGCGGGCTTTCAACTGCCCGAGGGCATCAGCGCGGTCAACCTGACGCCCTATGGCCGCCAACCCGTAACCACGCTGGACCAGGCCCCCACCTGGGACAGCATCGCCTGGCTGCAAACCCGCACCCGGCTGCCCATCGTGCTCAAAGGCATCCTGCATGTGGACGATGCCCGTCAGGCGGCACGCATGAACCTGGCAGGCATCATCGTCTCCAACCACGGAGGCCGCACGCTAGACACGGTGCCCACCGCCAGCCAAGTCCTACCCGGCATCGCCCAAGCCGTGGCCGCTGACATGGTGGTGCTGGCCGACGGCGGCATCCGCCGTGGCACCGATGTGCTCAAGGCGCTGGCACTGGGCGCACACGCAGTGCTGCTGGGTCGCCCGGTGCTCCATGGCCTGACCAATGCGGGTGCGCAGGGCGTGGCCCATGTGCTGCGCGTGCTGCGCGACGAGCTGGAAATCGCAATGGCCTTGTGCGGCTGTGCCAGCACCAGCGGCATAGCAACCCAGGCGCACGCCGGCTTGCTCTATCAACCCGCCGCCACCGCTACCACCACGGCCAACAGCCTCTAGTCATGAACACCAGCCTTGCTTCGCCCGACTTTCACATCAACAGATCGGCACCCCCACGCATCAGCCGCAACGTGTTGGTGATAGGCACTGTGCTGGTGCTGCATGTTGCCGCGCTGTGGGCCATGCAAAGCGGCTTGCTGCGCCGCGCAGTGGAGGTGGTTATTCCCGCCGAAGTGCTGTCTGAGCTGATAGCCCCGCCCCGTCCCAAGGTTGCCCCGCCACCGCCCCAGCCTGCCAAGGTGCAAGCAACCCAGCGCAAAGCCGTTACGCCGCCAGCCCCGCCGCAGTTGATGGCCGTTAAAGACGCCGAGCCCACACCCAACGCCCCTACAGGCGTGACCACGCCTCAGCCACCGCTGCCCCCCATCAGCGCGCCCGTGCAAGTCACCGCTGCCCCTGCGGCGGCCCCAGCCGCTTCCCCAACACCGCCCAAGATAGAACTGCCATCCAGCGACGCCGAATACTTACAAAACCCACGCCCCGCATATCCGTCCCAATCCAAACGCCTGGGCGAGCAGGGCAAGGTGCTGGTGCGCGTGCTGATTGGTGTGGACGGCAATGCGCAAAAGGCAGAGATCAAACAGTCCAGTGGTTTCGACCGCCTGGACCAAGCCGCACTTAGCACAGTGCAGAAATGGCGCTATGTGCCCGGCAAGCGCGGCGGTGTGGCCGAGGCCATGTGGTTTGTGGTGCCGATCAATTTTGTTTTGGAATAAGGACTATCTATGAATTCGCAATTTGGCCTGGTCAATGTCTGGACGCAGGGCGACATCGTCACCCGCAGCGTGGCGCTGCTGCTGCTGGGCATGTCGCTCGCGTCCTGGATGGTCATCATCATCAAGGTGCTCGATTTGCGGCGCAGCACCCGCCACGCCCACCAGACCGAGGCCTTTTGGCACAGCCCGGACTTTGCCAAGGCCTTAGGCCAGCTCGGCGACGACCCCAGCAACCCCTTTTTGCGCCTGGCACTCGATGGCCGCGAAGCCACTGCTCACCATCACCATGCGCAGCCCCAGTTGCACAGCACGCTGGACGTTAGCGATTGGGTGACGCGATCGCTCAGCAACTCGATCGACGACTCCACAGCGCGCCTGCAATCAGGTTTGGCCGTGCTCGCGTCAGTCGGCTCTACCGCACCCTTTGTGGGCCTGTTTGGTACCGTGTGGGGCATCTACCATGCGCTGCTGTCCATCGGCGTCGCAGGCCAGGCCACCATCGACAAGGTGGCTGGCCCCATTGGCGAGGCGCTGATCATGACTGCGCTGGGCTTGGCGGTGGCCATCCCAGCGGTGCTGGGCTACAACGCTTTGGTGCGCGGCAACAAAGGTGTGATCGGCAAACTCAACCGCTTTGCGCACGATCTGCATGCCTACTTTGTCACCGGCAAACGGGTGGCTGGCCGCGCTGAAGCGCGCCAAGACGCACGCCAAGAAGCACGCCAAGACGCCAGCGTCGTCCCCCTCAAGAAAGCCTGACGCCATGGCCTTCGGAACCCAAGACAGCACCGACGAGGTGATGAACGAGATCAACATGACGCCGCTGGTGGACGTGATGCTGGTGCTCTTGATCATCTTCATCATCACCGTGCCCGTGATGAAGCACACGGTCAACATCGACTTGCCCCGTGCCACCAACCAGCCCCAAGACACCCGACCCGAAACCATTCGACTGAGCGTGGACAGCGAAGGCGTCTACTACTGGAACGAAGCCCGCGTGGACGATGCCGACCTGCCACTGCGCCTGCAAGCCGAAGGCATGAAGCAGCCTCAGCCCGAGCTGCATATCCGCGGCGACAAGTCAGTGCGTTACGAGCGCGTCGCCCAGGCCATGGCTGCCGCGCAGCAAGCCGGTTTGCGAAAAATTGGGTTTGTGACGGAGCCAAAGTAAGGCGTTCCCCACTGCCTAGCCAAGGATAGTCAACGGACACGGATGGGCAACGGATAATGGGGTGCCCCCCATTTTGAATACCCCCCATGGAAATCAAGGTCAATTTTCTCGATAAGCTTCGTCTTGAAGCCAAGTTTGATGATTTCACGGTGGTGGCCGATCAGCCGATTCGTTACAAGGGCGATGGATCAGCGCCGGGACCTTTCGATTACTTTCTGGCTTCATCGGCCTTGTGTGCGGCTTACTTCGTCAAGCTGTACTGCGACACGCGCAATATTTCGACCGAAAACATCCGCCTGTCGCAAAACAACATTGTTGATCCGGAAAACCGTTACCAGCAGATATTCAAGATCCAGGTCGAGTTGCCAGCGGATATCTCCGCCATAGACCGGCAGGGAATTTTGCGCTCTATTGAGCGTTGCACAGTCAAAAAAGTAGTGCAAGCCGGGCCCGAGTTTGTGATTGAAACGGTAGAAAACCTGGACGCCGATGCGCAGGCTTTGCTGACCTTAAAGCCCACGTCTGACACCAGCACCTACATTGCGGGAAAAGATCTGCCGCTGGAGCAAACCATCGCCAACATGTCAGGCGTGCTGGCAGCTTTGGGTATCAAAATTGAAATCGCTTCGTGGCGCAACATCATTCCCCATGTGTGGTCGCTGCACATCCGGGACGCGCATTCGCCCATGTGCTTTACCAACGGCAAGGGCGCGACCAAGGAAAGCGCGTTGGCGTCGGCCTTGGGCGAATACATTGAGCGCCTGAACAACAACCATTTCTACGCTGGCTCGTTTTGGGGTGAAGACATCGCCAACGCGGCGTTTGTCCATTACCCAAACGAGCGCTGGTTCAAGCCTGGCCGTAAAGATGCACTGCCAACGGGCATTCTGGACGACTACTGCCTGCAAATTTACAACCCTGATGGCGAATTGCGGGGCTCGCACCTGATCGACACCAACTCAGGCAACGCGAAGCGTGGTATTTGCGCGCTGCCCTATGTGCGCCATTCGGATGGCGAAGTGGTTTATTTCCCGTCTAACCTCGTCGAAAACCTCTTTGTGAGCAATGGCATGAGTGCGGGCAACACCCTGGCCGAGGCCCAGGTGCAATGCCTGTCCGAGATATTCGAGCGGGCGGTCAAGCGCGAAATCATTGAAGGTGAAATTGCCTTGCCTGACGTACCGCAAGAAGTGCTGGCGAAATACCCCAGCATTTTGGCTGGCATTCAGGGCCTGGAAGAGCAGGGCTTTCCGGTGCTGGTGAAAGATGCTTCTCTTGGCGGCACCTACCCTGTCATGTGCGTCACGCTGATGAACCCACGCACTGGCGGTGTCTTTGCCTCGTTTGGTGCGCATCCAAGCCTCCAGGTGGCGCTGGAACGCAGCTTGACCGAATTGCTGCAGGGGCGCAGTTTCGAAGGTCTCAACGATTTGCCCAGGCCCACCTTTGCCAGCGAAGCCGTGACCGAGCCCAACAACTTTGTGGAACACTTCATTGATTCCAGCGGCATCGTGTCGTGGCGTTTTTTCAGTGCCAAAGCGGATCACGATTTTGTCGAGTGGGATTTTTCTGATTCTGGCGAGAACTCCAATGAGCAAGAAGCCGCCACCTTGCTCGGCATTCTGGAAGGCATGGGCAAAGAGGTGTACACGGCGGTGTATGACCAACTGGGTGCCGTTGCGTGCCGGATGTTGGTCCCTGGTTATTCCGAGGTCTATCCTGTAGACGATTTGATTTGGGACAACACCAACAAGGCCTTGTTGTTCCGCGCAGATATCTTGAATTTGCACCGCCTGGACGATGCAAGCCTGCAAGCTCTGCTTGAGCGTTTAGAGAACAACGAGTTGGACGACTACGGCGACATCGCCACCCTGATCGGCATTGAGTTTGATGAGAACACCGATTGGGGTCAGCTTACCGTGCTCGAGTTGAAGCTGCTGATTCACCTGGCCTTGAAGCAATTTGAGTTGGCTCATGAGTTGGTGGGCGCTTTCCTTCAGTACAACGACAACACGGTCGAGCGCGGATTGTTTTATCAAGCCTTGAATGTGGTGCTGGAGGTGCAGTTGGATGATGAGCTGGCACTGGATGATTACGTGGTGAATTTCCGCCGAATGTTTGGTCATGCACGTATTGACGCAGCTCTTGGCTCCGTGGACGGCAGTGTTCGCTTCTTTGGCCTGACCCCAACCAGCATGGAACTGGAGGGGCTTGACAGGCACCGCCGCCTGATCGACAGCTACAAGAAAATGCATACCGCACGGGCCCAAGTAGCGGCTCAAGTAGTGGCCTAAGTAACAGCCCTATAACAGCCCTATAACAGCCCTATAACGGCCCTATAACGGCCCTATGGCGGCTCATCCCAGTCAGGGCCACGCGCACCGGCGATGTCCCCGAGCGGCGCACCCTGAAAATCCAAGGCTGCGATACAGTTGCTAAAGATGTCCAAGCAAGAAAATCCCCCGCCTCAATTGGTGTCCGGCCGCCTGCGCCGCTGGGCCTTGGTGGTGGCGGGGGTTTTGTCTTTAGGGCTGGCGATCCTGGGCGTCATCCTGCCGGGCCTGCCCACCACGCCGTTTGTCTTGCTGGCCGCCGCATGCTTTGCAAAATCATCCCCACGCCTGCACCAAAAGCTGCTGGCCCACCGCTACCTGGGGCCCATGGTGCGCGACTGGGAATCAAACCGAAGCCTGCCGCTCAAAATCAAATGGCTGTCCACCAGCCTGATGGGTGTGATGGTGTGCCTGTCCGCCTGGCAGTTGCAGCATCGCCCATGGGCGGCGGTGGCTGTGCTGGCGCTGGGCGCAGTGGGGGCGGTGGTGGTGTGGAGAATCCCCACTCGTGGCAAGGCAATTAATTCAAAAAAGATAGCGTGAAATGCTTATGCAGCATGCCGTAAAGGCCATTTGAACTCATAATTTGGCAGCGCAACAGCTTTGGCATCGCCGAAGACAGTCGCGACCAGGGCGATGACACTGCCGCTAGAAAACCCTTGGCATTTGAAGTGGGGACAGGTCAGCCGCGCTGGCGCAGCTCGTGGATCACGGCGGCTTCAAATTCGGATTCTTTGGCAAAGGTCATGATTTTTCTTTGTGTTTCTGCACTTCCAGGCGCTCAGCTATACCGATGAACTCCTGCTGCCCGTAGGCCGCCCGGATACCCATCTGGTTTTGGAGTGAAAAGCTATTGCCCCGCAAGCCAAGGATTAACCAGGGCAACCCCGGTAGCAGCAAAGTCTGACAAGTTGCGTGTCACCACGGTGAATTGATGCTCAATGGCTGTGGCTGCAATCATGGCATCGCGTTCTGAACGCGGATCGGGGATATGCAGTGATGCACACACCGGCGCGGTGTGGTCAGTGAACGGCAAAATGCGGCCGGCGAACGCCGCACGCACGCCCGTCAGCCAAGCGCGCAGCGCACTGCCTTGCGGTGGTGTGCGGCGCTCCAAGGCCTGAATGCCCAACTCCAATTCGAGGATGGTGATGGCTGACAGAAAAAGCCCGCTGGTGGGCTGTCCAGCGGCCCAGTTGCGTACCGCTAAGGACTGATTGGGTTTGCCTTGGCGCAGTTCAGAGATGACGTTGGTGTCGAGTACAAACATAGGGCGATGCGTCAGTCAAACGACGCGCCACGAACTTGCAGCGTGAGCCGGGGCGGCTCGAAATCAATGCCCTCACCCCCCGCAATGCCATCCATGACCTCCAGCAGCGATGGCCCGCTTTTCCCGGCCATGCGGTAATAGTCGTCGATTTGCAGCAGCGCATAGGCCGGACGTCCACGGTCGGTAATAAAGACCGGGCCATCCAGCGCCGCGCGCTTGGCGGCGGACACGTCACGCGTGAAGTCGCGGCTCGAAAATGTATGGATACCCATGGTGGCCTTCTCGATGTCAGTAATGCTTGTATGTTATGACATTTTGGCGGTTTTGGGGTAAATGGGTATCGTCGGTTGGCGCTCCCGACGATTCGTTGGTCACTGAACTTTTCTCAAGCCCCGCCATGCCGCGCTGCGTCAATCAGACGGTTTCGTCGTTGGTGCGCAGCTGAATCTGGCGCTTGTAGTCCTTGTATTCATTGGCCTCGATCTTCGCGCATCTGGTTGGCCGATTCCCAGATCTTGGCGACGAGTTGTTGCTTGTTCATGGTCTAATTTTTGGTCTCACGATATTCGTCAATCCGCCCGCCGCATCGTCCGGCTCAGCAACATCACCGGCAGCAAGCCCACGAGCACCAACGTCAGCGAGGGCAATGCCGCTTCGCCCAGGCGCTCGTCGCGGGCCAATTGGTAGGCCACCACGGCCAGGGTATCGCTGTCGAAAGGGCGCAGCACCAGGGTGGCGGGCAGCTCTTTCATCACGTCCACAAACACCAGCAGGCCAGCGGCGGCGGTGGATCGTTTCAGCAGCGGCCAATGCACCTGCTGCATCAGTCGCCAGCCGGACACGCCCAGCATGTTGGCGGATTCGTCCAGGCTGGGGGCGATGCGGGTGTAGCCGCTTTGCACCGACTGCAACGCCACGGCACAAAACCGCACCAGGTAGGCCCACACCAGGCCAAGCAGCGTGGCGGTGACCCAGTAGCCGGCTTGCGTGCTGGGGGCCACCTGCTGCAGCCAACCCACGGGCAGCAGCAGGCCCACCACCACCACCGCGCCGGGGATGGCATAGCCCAGGCTGGCCAGTTGCATCACGCCGCTGGCCAGGCGGTCGCCACGCCTGCGCGCGGCAAATGCCAGTGCTAACGCAATGGCCACCGCCAGCGTGGCGGTGATCGCGCCCAAGCGCAGGCTGTTGAGTGACCATTGCACAAAGCGGTCCCATGGCAGCATGGCCCAATCGGCGATGAGGGGGCGCAGCATGAACAGCACCGGCATCACAAAGCCCAGCAGCACGGGCAGACCACAAACGGCCCAAGCCAGCCAGCGGGCGCGGCCCGTCAACCGGGTGGGCTGCGCCTCGCTGCTGCTCGCGCGGGATGTGCGCCCCAGCGCAAAGCGCATGCGCCGCTGGGCGCCTTGCTCCAGGCGCAGCAGCACGGCCACAACGATCAGCAAAATGGTGGCCAGTTGGGCGGCTGCCAAGCGGTTGTCCATGGCCAGCCAGGCTTTGTAGATGCCTGCGGTAAAGGTCTGGATGCCAAAGTAGCTGGACACCCCGTAATCGGCCAGTGTTTCCATCAAGGCCAGAGCAGTGCCCGCTGCCACCGCCGGGCGGGCCAGCGGCAGGGCGACTTCCAGCAAACGGCGCGACAGTGGCGCGCCCATCAGGCGGGCGGCTTCCATGAGTTGCGCGGCACGCTCGCTCATGGCGGTGCGGGCCAGCAGGTACACATAGGGGTAGAGCGCAAAGGTGAACACCCACGCGGCGCCCCACAGGCTGCGAACCTCGGGCAGCACGCGCCCTTGCAGGCCGAAGGTGGCGCGCAGCCAGGTTTGCACTGGGCCGCTGAACTGCAGTGCATCGGTATAGGCGTAGGCCACCACATAGGCGGGCATGGCCAGTGGCAGCAGCAGCGCCCACTCAAAGGTACGCCGACCGGGGAAGTCAAACAGCGTGACAGCCGTGGCCGCCGACAAGCCCAGTAGCACCACGCCCAGCGCCACCATCACGCACAGTTGCAGCGATGTCAACGCGTAGTCGGGTAACACGGTGGAGGCCATTTGCGCCAGCATGTCGGCGCTGGTGACGTTCCACCCGAGCCAAGAGCCCAGCACCGCCAGCACGGGCAGGCAAAGCACCAGGGCCAGCAGGATCAATAAAGCAGAACGGGCAGACAGCAAGCGCATGGACATCTGATGAAGGGGCCCATTGTAGATACCTACAATGCCAAGCTATGTTCTTGCAGGTATCCCATCTTGTCGTTAACTACCGCGGTGCTGCCAAGCCCGCGGTGCGCGATGTGTCTTTTGGCCTGCCACTGGGGCAAATCGGTGTGCTGATCGGCCCATCGGGCTGCGGCAAGACCACCTTGCTGCGCGCAGTGGCAGGGCTGGAGCCTGTTGCCGATGGCCAAATCTCGCTGGGCGGGCGTGTTGTCAGCCGCGCCGGATTCTCAGAAGCCCCCGAGAAACGCCGCATTGGCATGGTGTTTCAGGATTACGCGCTGTTTCCTCACCTGGATGTGGTGGCCAATATTGCCTTTGGCTTGCGGGCCTTGCCCAAGCCCGAGCGCGCAAAGCGGGTGGCCGAGGTGTTGACCTTGGTTGGACTGGAGGGCGCAGGCAGCCGCTATCCGCATGAGTTGTCTGGCGGCCAGCAGCAACGCGTGGCTTTGGCCCGTGCCCTGGCACCTAAGCCTGATTTGCTGCTGCTGGACGAACCTTTCTCCAGCCTGGATGTGGATTTGCGCGAACGCCTGGCGCACGAGGTGCGCGCGATCCTCAAAGCCGCCCAGGCCACGGCCTTGTTTGTTACGCATGACCAGCACGAAGCCTTTGCCATTGGGGACACCATCGGCGTGATCCATGAAGGCCAGTTGCAGCAGTGGGACGATGCCTACACCCTGTATCACCGCCCGGCCACTCGGTTTGTTGCCAGCTTTATCGGCCACGGCGTGTTCACCCCCGCCCGCATGACCCACGTGGACGGCGTGCGGATGCTGTCAACCGCGCTGGGCAACTTGAGCGATGTGTCTGAATGCCCCTTGCCCTGCGCGGTGTGCACCGGGCAGTGCGATGTGTTGCTGCGTGCCGATGACATCGTGCACGACGACGACGCCCCGGTCAAAGCGCAAATCCTGCGCAAGGCCTTTCGCGGCTCAGAGTTTTTGTATACCTTGCGCCTTCAAACCGGCGAGACCGTGCTGGCCCTGGTGCCCAGCCACCACGACCATGCCATCGGCGAATGGATTGGCATACGCGCCCAAGTGGACCATGTGGTGACGTTTGGGCGAGAAGCCGCAGACCCCGCAGCGACAGTGCCAGAGGCAGCCCCTTAAGCGGCACATCACGCTGCGGCACTCCTCTATGATGGTCTCCCAGGAGGGAAACCCATGAGACCGTTTTACCAGCGACATCTTGCTGTTCTGCTGCTGGCTTGCACCGCGCTGCTGCCTGCTTGCACCACCGCCCCACGCCATGCGCAATTGGCGGCATCCCTTGAGGCCAAGCAACTCCCCGAGCTGATCCCCATGCGCAGCTTCGTGGCCAACACCGATTACATGGCCGGGTATGCCATTTCACCAGACGGCAAACAGCTGCTGTGGAGCCAGGTGGTGGGCCTTGACGACGGACTGGCGGTGCGCCCCATTGCCTCTCAGGGCACGGCGAAGACCTTTGCCATTGGCAACCGAGGGCGCGGTGGCGGCATGTATGCCTGGCTGCCCGACAGCCGCCACATCGTCTACAGCAAAGACCCGGTGGGCGATGAAAACACCCAGCTGTGGGTGCAAGACACGCAGGCCGACTTCAACCCCTGGCAGCTCACCCCCGCGCGCGGCACCCGTGCCAGTTTTGCTGGCCGCAGCGCGCATGGCAGCAGCCGGTTCTACTTTGTCTGCAACCAGCGCGACAAATCCACCTTTGATTTGTTTGAAGCAGACGCCAGCACCCGCCAGGTGCGCGAAGTGGCGCGCAGCGATGGCCAAGTCACCAGCTGGCTCATTGGCACCAACCGCCAGTTGGTTGGGCGCGTGCGCCAAGCTGGCAAAGAAGACGGTGCCGATCAAATGCTTGAACTGCTGCAAGCCGATGGCAGCTGGCGCAACCTCAAAACGGTCAATGGATTCGACAGCGTGTGGGGCGGCCGGATTGACACCGCAGCAGGCCTGGCCTGGGCGATGAGCAATGTCGGGCGCGACAAACTGGCGCTGATTGAAGTGAACCTGGCCACCGGGGCCGAGCGCGTGTTGGCAGAACACCCCCAGGTGGACTTGAGCTACGCCCTGTTTGGCGAAAGCGGCGGCCATGGGGGTAGCAACGGGGGTGGGCCCGTTGCCTATGTGGCCGAGCCAGATTACCCCCGCATTACCTACCTGGATGCTGCGCTGGGCCTGGCTGTGGACAAAGCTGTGCAGACTGCGCTGGCCAAAGGCATGTTGTCGGCCACGCCCGTCATCACACGGCCCCAAAACCAGAGCCATGACGGCCAGACCATGGTGCTGCGCGCCAGTAGCCAGTTTGATGTGGCCGAGCTGTTGCTGGACCGACGCAGCGGGGAGGTCACACGGCTCAATCCCACCAAGCCCGAGCTTGCCAGTCAATTGGCCAGCGATACGCCCATCCAGTTCAAAACCTCAGACGGCAAGACCGTGCATGGCTTCCTGCTCAAACCTCTGGGTGCCACGGGCCCTGTGCCCCTGGTGGTGATCCCGCACGGTGGCCCCTGGCTGCGCGACAGCTGGGCGCCGGCCTCGTACAGCACCAACCAGATGCTGGCCAACCGGGGCTACGCAGTGCTGCGGCTCAACTACCGTGGCTCGCACGGCTATGGCAAAGATTTCATGTGGTCGGGCGCAAAAGAGTATTCGGGCCGCCTGCAGCAAGACATTGCCGAAGGCGTGCAATGGGCCATTGACCAGGGCATTGCCGACCCCAAGGCCCTGGCCGTGATGGGCGGCAGCTTTGGTGGCTTCAGCACGCTGATGCAGCTCATCCAGCAGCCACACGACTACCGTTGCGGCATCAACGTGGTGGGTGTGGCGGATTGGTCGCGCCTCATGGATTCCTGGCCCCCGTTCTGGCGCAGCCGCCACGTATTCACCCGCTTTTATGGCGACGCCAATGTGCCCGCCGAACGCGCCCAGATGCGTGCCAACTCCCCCATCAGCCAGCTCGACAAAATCAAGGCTCCACTGCTGGTGATCCACGGCGCCAATGATGTGCGCGTGCTCAAAGGCGACTCGGACGATGTGGTGGCCGCACTCAAGGCGCGAAACCATCCTGTGGACTACCTGGTGTTTGCCGACGAGGGCCACAGCATCAGCAAATGGCGCAACCGCCTGGCCATGTGGCGCACGGTGGAAGACACGCTGGCTACCTGCCTGGGCGGGCGAAGCAATGGGTTTGATTACTTTCAGCTGATGCCGAGGTGAGAGACTTTTGTCAAACGCCTTGCTGAAAGGTACCGCCGTATTGCTTTCTTAGCTCGGCTTTTTGCACTTTTCCGGTCCCACCGACCGGTAGAGATTCCAAAAAAACAACGTCATCAGGAACCCACCATTTGGCCACCTTCCCTTCGAGGAATCGAAGAATGTCAGTCTTCTCCAAGGTGGCACCAGGTTTGCGCACGATGAACAACAAGGGACGCTCATCCCACTTGGGATGCTTGATGCCAATGACTGCGGCCATGGCAACCGATGGATGGGCGACAGCAGCATTTTCCAGATCAATGGAGCTGATCCATTCGCCACCAGTTTTGATCACGTCCTTCGTCCGGTCCCGAATCTGCATGATGCCGGCAGCATCGATGGTGGCAATGTCTCCTGTTGGGAACCAGCCGTCGACAAGAGGCGATATTTCGCCTTTGTAATACGATGAAAGAATCCAGTGACCACGGATCATCAGTTCACCCTGCGATACACCATCACGTGGCAGAGACTGACCGGTCTCGTCAATGATCTTGATCTCGACGCCAAATGCGCTGCGGCCCTGTTTTGCAAGCAGAGCGTGCTTTTCTTCCTGCGACCAGCCCTTGCTTTGGGGTGGCAAGGTCCCCATGGTTCCAATGGCAGTGGTTTCGGTCATGCCCCAGCCATGGCGAACTTCAACCTGATAGGTATCCATGAATTTGGCAATCAGGGCCTGGGGCATAGCGGAGCCGCCAACACCTGTTCTGCGCATGGTGGTGAAGCGCAGGCCGTTTTGCTCAAGGTAAGCGAGGAGGGCTTGCCAAATCGTTGGAACCCCCGCGCTGATGGTGACGCCCTCAGACTCCATCAACTCATAAAGTGACTGACCATCAAGCTTCGGACCAGGAAGCACTAACTTTGCTCCGCCCATGGGGGCTGAATAGGGTATGCACCAAGCGTTGATGTGAAACATCGGCACCACAGGCAGCACAGTGTCGTTAGGTGACAGTGAAAGAATGCCGGGCATGCAGCCTGCCATCGCGTTGAGAACGATGGCCCGATGTGAATACAAAACGCCCTTCGGATGGCCGGTTGTTCCTGACGTGTAGCACATCGCTGCGGCTAGCCGTTCGTCGAATTCTGGCCATTCGAACTGGTCACTGGACCCTGCAATGAGTTCATCGTATGACTGAACATTGACCACACCTTCGATAGAGTGCGTGTTGGTGGCATCAGTGAGACACACCCATGTGTGCACCCCTGGGCAATGCGGCGCGACGCTTTGAACAAGGGGTGCAAAGCTTGAATCGAAAAAGACAGCTCGGTCTTCCGCGTGGTTAATGACATAAATGAGTTGTTGCGCATGAAGGCGTGGGTTGCTGGTGTGCATGACCATGCCACTGCCTGAAACTGCGTAATACAACTCCAAGTGTCGATGGTTGTTCCATGCGATTGAGCCAACGGCCTCCCCTTGCTTCAGTCCCAGCCTTTTCAAGGCATTGGCAAGCTGGCGCGCACGCACGGCGCACTGTGCGTAGGTATATCGGAACAGGGATCCATTGGTTTCCCTGGAGACAACTTCAACATCGCCGAACTGCTGGGCAGCGTGATCAATCACGCTCGACAGCAGCAGAGGACGTTCCATCATCAGGCCAATCTGCTGCATCACGTACTCTCGAAAGTTTAGCTTAGGGACGAGTCATCTGGCAGGAAGTGGGTTGTGCACTCACGTAGGAGTCCCAAACGACCTCCGAACGGAAGCCATATCCCGTCTTCTCTGCGTCGTACTTAACACCTTTGCTGCCCTGCTTGGCCCAAATGCCCAGGAAGAGAGGCGCCAACAACTGGTGATCTGTCTTCCGCATTTCCACTTCGCCAATCGGGCTCTTGTAACGCATGCCCTCTAACGCGTAGGCGACTTTCTTTGAATCGGTGGAACCGGCTTTTTGAATCGCCGAAGACAACATGCTCAGGGAATTCCAATGGGCTGCAAAGATGAAGTCTTCGTTGTACTTTGCCTTGTAGGCGAGGTAAGTTTTCTCTAGTTCCGGTGTTGGCGCGTTGTGGCCCCAGTTCCAGATCACGCCTACCTTTTCGGCGCCCCAATCCCGCAGTTCAGCTGGGGTTCCCGGATTATTGGCATTCATGGTGAAGAAGTTGATGTTCAAGCCACCTTCTTTTGCGGCCTTGAAGAACAGGGTCAAGTCGCTGCCCCAGTTCGACGTGATCACGGTGTCAGCACCGCTGGCCTTGATCTTGGCGACATAGGGTGCAAAGTCACGCACTTGCGCAATTGGGATCATGTCGTCCCCCACAATCTGCACATCCGGGCGCTTGCGTCCAAGGTAGCTGCGCGAGGCCTTCGCAACCTGCTGCCCGTGCGTGTAGTTTTGGTTGAAGAGAAAGACTTTCTTGACGTCCGAACGCTTGGTGAGGTAAGTCGTTAAGGCTTCAATTTTCATTTCGCTTGAGGGATAGAAGCGGAAATGCCAAAAATTGCAACGCTCATTGGTCAGCATGGGATCCATGGCAGAGTAGTTCAGGAACAACACGGCCTTGTCGGGTTCACGCTCAGCCAACTTTGCAATCGCTTCGGACAAAGCCAACGCCACCCCGGAACCACCGCCCTGCGTAATGTAGTGAATCCCTTGGTCTACGGCAGACTTCAGCGCAGAGACGCTGTCTTGAGGTAGACCTTTTCCATCAAAGGCAACGACCTCAAACTTGGTGTCGTTGCCTTTGGCTTTCGCGTTGAGTTGCAGAACGACTTCACGCAACTGGTTCAAAGATCCTTCCCCAGTCTTTGCAAACGGACCAGACAACACTTCAATGAAGGCGATCTTTACCGTCTCCGCATTGACCGAAAGGCTGCTCAATGAGCCAAGACAAAGGGCAATTGCCAGAGAGTTCAATTTCAATAAGGATTTGCAGTTCATGTTCGTTTGCCTCGTTGTTAAACAGTCAATGAATTGTTTGAATTGTGAGATCGGGAATGAATTCGTTCATCCAGGTCATCCCTAGCAGTTGTCACTGCCGGGACTTTCTGGATGGCAAATCCCTTCGGGCAAGTCACTCCGACGGAATGCCCGCCGCCTTGATGACCTTGCTCCATTTGAGTAGGTCGGACTTGATCAGAGCGGCGTAATCCTGTGGCGTTCCGCCCTGGATATCAATACCTGCGGCTTCCAGTTTGGCACGCACATCCGGCAGCTTCAGTGCAGCATTGATCTCAGTATTGAGCTTGTTAATGATGGCTTTGGGCGTACCAGCGGGGGCCAAAAACCCGCCATTGGTGTTTGCGTCATAAGCCTTGAGTCCCTGTTCGTCTGCAGTGGGAACATCGGGCATCGCTGTGGTCCGCTTGAGTGTAGAAACTGCCACTGCGCGTACGTTTCCGGCTTTCACCTGCGACTGGATTGCGCTGATGGTGTCAATGTAGAGTGCGGTACGCCCCGCCAGCAGGTCGGGGTGGGCAGCCGATGAGCCCTTGTAAGGCACCAGCAACATGTCTGCACCCGTTGCAATGCGGAACATTTCAGCGGCCATTTCCTGGGCGCTGCCGCGGCCTGATGTCGCCACTTTGGCCTTGTCCGGATTGGCTTTCATCCAGCTCACAAACTCAGGCAGCGTCTTGGCGGGGATTTGCGGATAGATCGCAAACACCAGGGGCACCACGTGCGTGTAGACGATGGGCTCAAAGCTGGTCTCCGGGTCCCATCCCAGGTTCTTGAACAGGAACTTATTGATGTTGTGGCTGCCGCCCACAATGCCGATGGTGTAGCCGTCGGGCGCAGACTTGGCCAGGGCATCGGTTCCTATGTTGTTGGACGCACCGGGCTTGTTGTCGACGATGACGGCCTGACCCAAGGACGTCGAGAGTTTGTCGCCCACAACGCGGGCCAAGGTATCTATGGCGCCGCCAGGTGGGGCGGGCACGATGATCTTGATAGCACGGCTTGGATAGGTCTGAGCCAGCGCCGCGCCGGATGCCACGGCCACAGCCGCCGCCATGGTGAGTGTTCTGAGAACGATATTGAGTGTCATGGATGTCTCCTGCTGGGTTTGATTGAAATCGTTTTGCTGGTTGGATGAATTAGCCGCGCCCCACAAAAGGCATGGCGCTGGCCATGACCGTCATGTTCAGTACGTTGGTACTTAGCGGTAGGGCGGCGATATGGCGTACCGCATTGGCAACGTGATGGGCATCAAACATGGGCTCGGGTGCCACTGTCCCGTTGGCCTGCAAGACCCCGCGTGTCATGCGCTCGGACAGCTCAGTGAGCGCGTTGCCAATGTCGATCTGGCTGGCTACGATGTTGAAGGCCCGGCCATCCAGGGCCAGTGACTTGGTGATGCCTGATACCGCATGTTTACTGGCGGTGTAGGGTGCGGTGAATGGACGTGGTGTGTGTGCCGAGATCGAGCCGTTGTTGATGATGCGCCCACCCTGTGGCGACTGGCGACGCATCAAACCAAAGGCGGCCCGCGCACACAGAAAAACACCTGTCACGTTGGTGTTCAGCACGCTGAACCATTTATCCAGCGGGAGTTCATCCATGGGCACCGCAGGGGCGTTGACCCCTGCATTGTTAAACAGCAGGTCCAGTCGTCCAAAGCTGCTCTCGATGGTGTCAAATAGGGCTTGCACACTGGCGGAGTCGGTCACGTCGGTGGGCACCGCTATGGCGGACTGACCGCGCGCACCGGCTTCTTCGGTCAACGCGTAAAGCGGCTCGTGGCGACGTCCTGCCAGCACCAGTTGCCAGCCATCTTCCAGCAAGCCAAGTGCGGCGGCGCGGCCTACGCCGCTGCCGGCACCGGTGACCAATGCAATCTTTTTTGCTGCGCTTGTTGTCATGGTGATTCCTCAAAGGGTTGATATTGAAAGGGTGAACTGGCCAACACCAGCAATGCCACCGCTGAGCTCGTCTCCCATTTGCAAGGGTCCAACCCCGGCGGGCGTGCCCGTAAAGATCAGGTCGCCCGGCTGGAGCTCAAGAGAACGCGACAACATGGCCACCAGTTCAGGCACAGACCACAGCAGTTGTGACAGGTCACCGCGCTGCCGGTCCACACCGTTCACGGCCAGCCATATCGCACCCTGGCGGGGATGACCGCAAACTGAGGCAGGTACAAGCGGCGTGCAGGGGGCCGAATGGTCAAAGGCCTTTGCTGCGTCCCAGGGCCCGCCCATGCGCTTGGCCAGTTGTTGCAAATCACGCCGCGTCATATCCAGTCCGGCGGCGTAGCCCCAGATGTGCTGCGGCTCCACGTCCTGCGGGGCAATATGGCTGCCGCCGCGACCGATGCCCACCACCAATTCAATCTCGTGGCAAAAATCTTGGGTTTGTGGCGGATAGGGCACTGCGCCCGTTGCGGGCACCACCGCGTTTGGCGGTTTCATGAACCAAGGTGGCATCTCTTGTGGCCGCTCACCTTCATCGGCTTGCCAGCGGTAGTTGCGTCCAATGCAAAACACCCGGCCAACAGGGAATACGGCTGAACTGTTGGCCACCGCCAATGCGTTGGTTTTTGGTGGCGCAAAGACGAATTCGGTGGGTAAATGCCGTGTCATGGGGTAGTCGCAAGAAGTTGCAAGTCTTGGCGCTGTGCTCAAGTTGTCAAGCTCATCGTTGGTCGCTGTCCTGAGAGTGATTGCGCAATGCTGTCGAGCACCATCTGTCCCATGGCAGTGCGGGTCTCCCAGGTGGCACTGGCCCGGTGGGCTTGCAGAGTCACGGCATCCGACTCGCGAAGCGCCAGCGGAACGCGGGGCTCGTCAACGAACACATCCAGGCCTGCACCGGCAATCCGTCCTTCGGTCAGTGCTTGCGTCAAGTCAGCTTCGTTGACCAACCGCCCACGGGCGACGTTGACGAGAAAGCCTCTCGGCCCCAGCGCGTTGAGTACCGCTGCATTGACGATACCTTCTGCTTTGTCGGCCGCCGCGCACAGCACCAGCGCGTCAGACTGCGCTGCAAGGCTGATAAGTTCGGCGTCAAAGCGGTAGGGCACATCCGCCATGGCGTGCAGATCGGTGTAGCTGATGGGGCAGCCAAATGCTGCGGCCCTGGTGGCAACCGCGCGTCCGACGCGACCCATGCCCACAATACCCACGCGCATACCGGTGAAGCGCCTGGCAAGGGGGATGGCGCTGGGCTGGGGATAAAGCTCCCACTGGCCATCGCGCACAAAGCGGTCACCCGCACACAAGTTGCGGCATGCTGCAATCAGCAGGCCAATGGCCAGATCCGCCACGTCTTCGGTCAGCGCCCCCAGAGTTGCAGTAACAGCCAGGCCACGGCTGCGGCAATAGGCCAAGTCAACGGCATCGGTACCGACGCCATTGATCGCCACCACTTTGACATTTGGCAATTTCGCTAGCGTCTCATTCGAGATGCCGGTATGGCCCCCGGTGATCACAGCCTGGATATCCGTGCCATGTCTATGAAGCCAGGCCTCTTTGTCTTGCAGTTCGAAGAATTTGTGGACGGTATAGAGCGACGCCAACTGGTCGTTGATGGCAGGAATAAGGATCGGGTTGAGTTGCAGGACTGGGGGCTTCATGGTGATTCTTTGGTGTGGCGCACGTGATGGGGTTGTGTCTTTGCTTTCGTTTAGATGGTAGATTTAGATTGATTAAATAGTCAATATTGATGTATAAAATCAACATATAAATTCTTAAGCAGTGCGATGGCCAGTTGGATTTCGATGGATGAAGCGTGTCACCAGTTGGGCGTGCGGCCCCAGACGGTTTATGCCTACGTGAGCCGTGGCAAGCTGGAGGTCATGCCAGATGCCGTTGACACTCGCCGAAGCCTTTACCGCGCTGAGGACGTGGCGGCGCTTGCTAAACGCAAAAAGGCGGGGCGCAAGCATGAGACCCTGGCTGCCAACACGCTGTTCGGTTCCGAACCCAGCATTCCCACTGCCTTGTGTTCGTTCATGCGTGGGCATTTGTATTACCGTGGTCAAGAGGCCGTAGCGCTTGCCCAGACGGCAACCTTGGAGGAGGCAGCCCGACTCCTGTGGGGGGGCGAGCAAAGCGTGGATTTCTCGTGCGGCGAATATGTGACCCCGGACACGTTCGTTCCCGGTCGCCTTGCCGCATTTACGGCGCTGGCCAGTCTCGCGGCAACGGGTCATTCAACCCGTGGGCGCGTAACGCGCGTGCTGCACGACGAAGCGCAGAGCTTGGTCTCTTCATTGGCCACTGCGTTTGGCGCTCAACTGGAGGGAGGGCAAGCTTTGCACATGCGGTTTGCCCAGGGGTGGGGCCAAACGGAACAAGTTGGCGAACTGCTGCGGGTTGCCCTAGTGTTGTTGGCCGACCATGAGCTGACAAGCTCAGCATTTGCGGCCCGAATTGCAGCATCGACTGGTGCCTCGTTGCCCGCTTGCTTGCTGGCAGGCTTGACGACCTTGTCTGGTCCCCTGCACGGCGACGCCTCGGGCCGTGTTCATGCCTTGTTTGCCGAGGTCGAACGGCTGGGGGAGGCGCAGGTGGTCAACCACTATTTGTCGGCAGCCTTGCCGCTTGCAGGGTTTGGGCACCCCATCTATCCCGATGGTGATCCACGTGCAGCGGCCTTACTGGCCATGTTTGAGCCCCCAGAGGCGATTGCGCGATTTATTGCGAAGGTGACGAGCCTGACGGGTTTGCTGCCCAACATTGACGTCGCCCTGGCCGCCCTGGTGGCAAGGTATCAGTTGCCTTCAGATGCTGCATTTGGACTGTTTGCGACAGCCCGTAGCGTCGGGCTCTTGGCGCACAGCATGGAGCAACTGGGTGTGGCCCAAGTGATCCGCCCTCGCGGACGGTATGTCGGGGTCATGCCGGACTTGCCGCCTCTCAATCGAACACTGCGCTGACCTGCCAGTTTCAGGCGTAAATTTCATTAAAAATCGCTATCATGGAATGTCTGTATTCATTTGTTTGCTGCCAAAAAGATAGCAATTTGGCTGGCGAAGCCTGTCCATTATGTCCACCATCCGCATCCAGAACCTTGTCAAACGCTTCGAGCAGCAAACCGTGCTGCAAGACTTGAGCCTCACCATCCCAGAGGGCAGCTTCTTTACCCTGCTGGGCCCCAGCGGCTGTGGCAAGACCACACTGCTGCGCTGCATCGCGGGGTTTAATGAGCCCGACGGTGGCAGCATCTGGTTTGACCAGGATGACATCACGCGTGTGCCCGCCTATCAGCGCAACATTGGCATGGTGTTTCAGGACTACGCGCTGTTCCCCGACAAATCGGTGCGCGACAACGTGGCCTATGGCCTGAAGGCGCGCAAGGTGGCGCTCGATGAGTTGCAGCAGCGCGTGGACGAAGCATTGGAGCTGGTGGGGCTCAAAGCCTTGGCGGATCGCTTCCCGGCGCAAATGAGTGGTGGCCAACGTCAGCGTGTGGCCCTGGCGCGCGCACTGGTGATCAAGCCCCGCGTGCTGCTGATGGACGAGCCACTGTCCAATCTGGACGCCAAGCTGCGCCTGTCGATGCGCGACATGATCCGCGACCTGCAGCGGCAGGCGCGCATCACCACTGTGTTTGTCACGCATGACCAAGAAGAAGCTTTGGCCATGTCGGACCAGATCGCGGTGATGCAGACGGGCCGCATTGCGCAGATGGACACCCCTGAGGCGCTGTACAGCTGTCCGGTGTCGGCCTATGTGGCTGACTTTGTGGGCTCGGCCAATTTGCTGGCGGTAGAGCAGGTCGCCCAAAGCGTGGTGAGTGTGGCGGGCCAGCAGTTGATTGTGGATACGCGCGATGTGGCAGGCACTGCGCCGCGGCAACTGGTGCTGCGTGCCGAGACCCTGACGCTTGTGCCACGCGCGAATCCGCAGCCGGGCAATGCCCTGCCCGTCACCCTGACCGGGCGACAGTACCTGGGGGCCAAATCCCTGTGCCGGGTGGCACTGGAAAACGATGAGGTGCTACAGGTCGAAGTACCGGGCTTGCAGACACAGCAACCTGGCGACGAGCTGTGGCTGGTGGTGCCGGAGACCAGCCGGGTGATCAGCCAATGAGTGCGGCCACGATAAGACCTGGAATGGGGGCGGTGCTTCGGACCATGCTCAAAAACATTCGCACTGAGGCTTTCTGGCCGTGGGGCGTCTGGTCAATTTTTTCATTAGGCGTTCTGCTGTTGTTTGTGGCTTACCCCATTGGTGTGCTCACCTGGAATGCGCTGCTGAGTCCGCAAGGCAACTTGTCACTGGTGGGCTTCGCCACCGTGCTGACCGAGGCGCAGTACCTGGAGGCGATCCGCAACACCATCGTGCTGGGCATCATCGTCACCTGTACCTCCACCTTGGTGGGCGTGCCGCTGGCCTATGTGATGGCTCGTTACGACTTTCCGCTGAAAGGCGTGGTGGCGATATTGCCCATCGTCACCATCATCATCCCCGAAGTGATCGTCGGGCAGTCGTGGCTGATGATGCTGGGCAACAACGGCCTCATCAGCAACTGGCTGAATGACCAAGGCTTGGCCGTGCCCAGCTTTTACGGCTGGAGCGGCATGGTGTTCTCGATGACGCTGATCTACTACACCTATGTGTACCTGGGCACGCTGGCTGCGCTGCGCGGCTTTGATGGCCAGCTGGAAGAAGCCAGCCTGAGCCTGGGCGCGTCCCCGTTCATGACCCGTCTGAAAGTGATGCTGCCCACGGTGGCGCCAGCGATCTTGGTCAACGGGCTGGTGGTGTTTACCTTGGTGGTGGGCAACTTTGCCTTGTCGTCGCTGCTGGGTGGGCAGATACCGCTGCTGTCGGTGATGACCTACAGCCTGTTTGTCAGCGAGATGGGCAACAGCCCGGTGCTGCAAAGCAGCTTGTCTGTGGTGATGATTGCCATCGTGGCCGTGGTGCTGTTCTTTCAAAAGCGCGTGGTGGAGCGCCGTCAGGTTCAGATGACGCAGGGGCGTGCGCCTGCACCGGTGCGCGCCAAGAGCTGGCAGGGCGTGCTGCTGGCCAGCCTGGCGGTGGGCGTGGTGGCCTTGTCCTTAGTCCCGCTGGTGGCGGTGTTTGCGGGTGCATTCACGCAGGCGCGCGGGCCTGTGATGCACTGGGGCAAGTGGTCCACGCAGAGCATCGAGCGGGCACTGTCGCTGGCGCCCGAGCCAATTCTCAATTCGCTGATGTTTGCCGCCAGCGCCACGGTGCTGGGCACCGCGCTGGCGCTGATGGTGAGCTACCTGGTAGTCAAAAAGAAGTCGCGTCTGTCGGGCGTGCTGGACTACGTGGTGGTGCTGCCGCTCACCATCTCGGGCACGGTGCTGGGCATTGCGCTGGTGCAGTCGTTCAACACGGGGCATCTGGTGCTGACGGGCACGGCGGCCATCATGATCGTCTGCTACATGGTGCGGCGTTTGCCGTTTGGGGTGCGCAATGCGTCGTCGGTGCTGTACAACCTGCCGGGCTCGATGGAAGAGGCATCCATCAGCCTGGGCGTGAGCCCGTTCAAGACCTTCTTTAAGGTGGTGCTGCCGGTGATGAAGACCAGCATGCTGTCTGCCGCCATCCTGATGTGGGCCACGTCCATCTCGGAGCTGTCAGCCTCCATCGTGGTGTACTCTGGCGGGCTGGAGACCTTGCCGATTGCCATCTATCGCCTGGTGGACACAGGGCGGCTGGGGCTGGCCTCGGCCTATGGGGCGGTGCTGGTGGTGTTGATTTTGGTGCCGGTCGGGCTGGCAGCCAAGTTTCTCAAAGTGAATCTGTTTTCAGTCAAATAAGGAACCCAAGATGTTGAAGAGCTGTTTCAAAAGCCTGGCCGCACTGGCATTGGCCATTGGTGTGGGTAGCGTATCGGCCCAACCCGTGGTGCTGTATTCGTCCAATAACCCCGAGGCCATTGGCAATGCGGTGGCAGCGGCCAAAAAGAAACTGCCCAGCCTGCAGGTCAAGTCCGTCACGGGTGGCACTGGCACGCTGATGAAGCGCATCCAGGCCGAGGCAGCCAACCCTGGGGGCGATATTTTCTGGAGCGGTGGTGTGGGCACCTTGGCTGCCTTCCCTGACCTGATGGAGCCCTACCAGTCGCCCGAAGCCAAGGCCATTGCGCCGCAGTTTCACGATGCCAAGGGCCGCTACATCGGCGTCAACGTGCATGTGATGGTGCTGATGGTGAACGAGAAGCAACTCAAAGGCCTGGCCGCGCCCAAGACCTGGTCAGACCTGATGAAGCCCGAATGGAAGGGCAAGGTCACCATTACCGATCCGTCCAAGTCCGGCACGGCCTTCATTCAGGTCTATGGCTTGCTCAAGCAGTTTGGCCGCGAGGGCCTGGAGAAGATCGCGGCCAATGCCGTGGTGGTGCAAAGCTCCGGCCAGGTCTACAAGAGCGTGGCTGCGGGCGAATACCCCGTTGGCATCACCATCGAATCATCTGCCTATGAGTTTGTGGTGGGCGGCCAGAAAGAAATCAAGCTGGTGTATCCGTCAGAGGGCACTTATCTGGGCGCAGAAGGCATGTTCATTGTCAAGGGTGCCAAGAATGCCGCAGCGGCCAAGCAGTTTTACGACGTGCTCTTGAGCAAGCCCGCGCAAGAGATGCTGCTGGTGGAGAACTTTCGCCGCCCCACACGCAGCGATATTGCCGTGTCTAAGCTGACCAGCATGCCTGATCTGGCCACGCTGAAGGTGTTTCCGCTCAATCTGCAAGTAGCCAACGATGAATACGAGCAGCTGATTGCGATGTGGAATTTGGCGCTGGCCAAGGCTAAACGCTGATTCAAAGCGGGCGAAAAAAAGGCGGCCAAGCCGCCTTTGTCTTAACCGCCCTTGTGGGAGCGTTTGCCCGGGTTCTTTTTGTGGGTTCCCTTGCCACGCTCGAGGCTGCGGCGCTGGCCGGTGCCTTGGGGGCGGATGTAACCCTCGGTATTAGGGGCTGCGGGTGTGCGTTTGCGGTCCGCTTCGGTGACGATCTTGTTGCCCATAGGGTTGTACTCTCAAAGCTTAAAAGCCATTAAGGCACACATTGGCAGCCTGTGCCGTGGGATTCAAGAATATAAATCCCTGTTTCGGCAGATCAGTATTTGATTTATTGCTACAAAAAATGCAGCACTATCGCGCATTGGCCATGATGCAACGGTTTCGGCCTTGCGCCTTGCATTGGTACAAAGCGTTATCGGCATGCTTTAGCAGGTCGGCCAGATTGGCGGTCGATTTGTCCCACGACGAAACACCCAGGCTGGCCGTGATCTGGATGGTTTGATCGCCATGGGGGACACGTTGCGCCGCAATGCCCAAACGAATTCGTTCGGCCACCAGCATGGCTTCTTCGCCACCCGTTTGCGGTAGCAAAACGATGAATTCCTCGCCGCCAAAGCGCGCGAGGATGTCAGGGCCTCGCACAGATTGAGCTGCTGCGCGCGATATGGCTTTGAGTATCTCGTCGCCACCGTCGTGCCCGTAGGTGTCATTGACCGCCTTGAAATGGTCAACGTCCAGCATGATGACCGACAGATGGGTCTTGTAACGCTGGGACTTGATGAACTCGGACTCCGCCTGAACCATGAAATACCGGCGGTTGTAAATGCCTGTCAACGCGTCCGTGGTGGCCAGGGTGTTTGCTTGGTGCCGGGCCTTTTCAAGCTCTTGCAAAATGTACATGAAGTAAAAAGATACGCCGGGTGCCACCAAGGCTGGCGTCAGGGTACCGATGATGAAAGAGGTATTGGACAGCCCATAACCAAGCACCAGGATGCTCAGCACATGACTGACAACCATCACCAGCCAGGAACCCAGTACCGACAGTACGGTGATCAACAAAACAGATTTGCCCAGACCCAGACGCATCAGTTGGCGAGTGACGCGCTCGCGCAGTGGGTGTTCAGCAGTTTCTGTCGGCATGTGAGGCGTGGTGGTCAGCAGCGTTCTGGCCCTCAGCTTAACCCTCCTTCTGCTTTCTGGTGGCTTGCATCTGGAGTAGTTAGATAGCTCCTGGGGTTAAACCGCAGCCCACGCGGCTGTCAATTCGCGATCAAATGCAACGCCAGCGCATGGTAGGCGGGCAGCGATGTGGGATCGATATACACATTGGCCGCATGGGGGTAGGAGGCGTAGCGAGCAATCACCATCTCGGCTGTTGGGTCAACATAGATGGCCTGGCCATGAACACCGCGTGCAGAGAAGGCTCCATGCGGGTTGTGCGACACCCACCACATGTTGCGGTAGCTCCAGCCCGGCAGAGTCGGGATGCCCGCCTTGGCAAAGTGGCTGGGGTCGGCGCCCTGGCGGATGTCGTCCACGGCTGCCTTGGGCACGATTTGCTGGCTGCCCACGTGGCCGTCGTTGCGCAGCATCTCGCCAAAGCGGGCCAGGTCGCGCAAGCCGGTGTTCAGGCCGCCTCCGGCGAATGCGGTGCCGCAGGCGTCAATGCTGAGGTAGGCATCTTGCTCCATGCCCATGCGGCTCCAGTAGCGCTCCGACAGGTTTTGCGCGAGCGACTTGCCGGTCACCCGCTGGATGATCCAGGCCAGCGTATCGGTGTTCACCGTTTTGTAGGCAAAGGCCTGACCATGTGCACCTTCGGCCTTGACGGTCTGTAAATAAGCGTTCAGGCCATCGGGGCCCGCGTAGTCTGCGGGGCGCGGAAAGATATTGCCAGCACGCAGAAAGGTCCAGATCTCAGCCTTGGGGTCGGTGTAGTCCTCGCCATATTGCAAGCCCGTTGTCATGTCCATCACCTGACGCACGTTCGCCGTGCCAAAGGCGCTGGCGGCCAGCTCGGGCACATATTGGGCGACGGGGGCATTCGGGTCCAGCTGGCCTTCGGCCACCAGGCTTGCGGCGAGTGTGCCAACAAAAGACTTGGTCACCGAATGCGCCACATGCTGGCCAGTTTCGGTAAGCGCCCCCGCGTAGCGCTCGTACACGATGCGGCCCCGGTGAAGGACGACAATTCCGTCGGTGCAGTTGTGCACGAGGGACTGAGCCCAGCTCATGGGCTCGGTCTGGAACAGCGGGGTAAATCGCACGGCGTCGATGTCATCCCGCTCGGCACGTGGCAGCGCCCACACGGTTTGCGGCCCGCGTGGGATATTGACGGTAGGCACCAACTCGCGCACATGCGAAAAGCTCCAGCGAAACTGCGGAAACTGGTACCAGCTGCCATCGGCAAAGCGAACTCTTTTGTCCGGCGCGGGCGGGTTGCCTTGCATCCAGCCCAGGGCGTTGGGGTCAGTGCTGTTGCCTAAGTTGAGCAGGGCAGGGGAAATGGGGGCAGCTTGGGTCATGGTCCGTTGTCTCGTTCGTTGGTTTGCTGCATCGTACCGCGCAGCTTGGGGGCTGACGGCTTCGTTACGATAAGCGGCTATGAGCAAGACTGTTTCTACCCTCCCGCTGCTGCGCATCGACGGCAATGTGGCCACCATCACCTTGAACCGCCCAGCTCGGCGCAACAGCCTGGGCGATGATGACCTGCGCGCGTTACTGGCGCACTTTGACGCGGTCAATGCCAATCTGTCCGTGCAGGCGGTGGTGTTGACGGCCAGCACCGCCGGGCAACCCAAACCGGTGTTCTGCGCGGGCTACCACGTGGGCGGGTTTGAGAGCGGCGAGCACGACCCCAATTTCTTTGAAAAAATACCCGACGCGCTAGAGCGCCTGCGCCCCATCAGCATCTGCGCCATGAACGGCAGCGTGTATGGGGGCGCCACCGACCTGGTGCTGGCCTGCGATTTGCGCCTGGGGTTGAGCGGCGCCGAGCTGCGCATGCCCGCCGCAGCCCTGGGTCTGCACTATTACCCCAGCGGCCTGCGCCGCTACGTGACACGCTTGGGGCTGAACCTGGCCAAGCGGGCGTTCCTGACAGGGCAGTCGATCCCCGTTGAGGCGCTGCAGTCGGTCAATCTCTTTGAGGCCTTGGTGTCGCCAGCTCAGTTGGATGACGCCGTCAATGCTTGCGTGCAGCAGGTGCTGACCATGGCACCGCTGGCCATGCAAAGCACCAAGGCCTCATTGAACGAACTGGCCGCTGGTCACTACCACGAAGAAGCCCTGCGCGCCCGTGAGGTGCTGACCGCCACCAGCCGGGACTTTGCCGAGGGTCGGCAGGCGTTTGCTGAGCGGCGTCCTGCGAAGTTTGAGGGGCGGTAGTTAGACGTCGCACTAGGCGAAATCAGGATGGGTTTTCGTTGGCCAATGCCGCCAATTCGTCAGCGGTAAACACCCGCGACCGGGTGTGAAAGGCCTTGCCCTCAGGCCCCTCCAGTGAAAACGTGCCGCCCGTACCTTCGATCACGTCGATGATCAGTTGGGTGTGCTTCCAGTATTCGTACTGGGCCCGGCCAATGTAGAACGGGCAGCCACCGATATCCCCCAGGTAAACGTCGCCCGCACCCATGGTGATCTCGCCGGGCAAAAAGCAGTTGGCCGCGCTGTTGTCGCAACAGCCACCGGACTGGTGAAACATCAGCTGTGGCCCGTGCTTGGCTTTCAGGAAAGCAACCAGGTCCAGGGCGGCTTGTGTGGCGATGACTTTGTCAACCATGTTTGTCTCCGACTTTGTTGTACGCAAAAAGGGGCAGTTGCCTGCCCCTTGGTTCATGTCAGCACTGTGACCAGACTTTAGAAGAAGCCGAGCTTGCTTTCGCTGTAGCTGACGAGCAGGTTTTTGGTTTGCTGGTAGTGGTCCAGCATGACCTTGTGGGTTTCGCGGCCAATGCCGGATTCCTTGTAGCCACCGAAGGCTGCATGCGCTGGATAGGCGTGGTAGCAGTTGGTCCACACGCGGCCAGCCTTGATGGCGCGTCCCATGCGATAGGCCACATTGCCGTTGCGGCTCCACACACCAGCGCCCAGGCCGTACAGCGTGTCATTCGCAATGGCCAGGGCTTCGGCTTCGTCTTTGAATGTGGTCACGGCCAGTACGGGGCCAAAGATTTCTTCCTGGAAGATGCGCATTTTGTTGTGCCCCTTGAACAGGGTGGGCTGCACGTAATAGCCGCCTTCCAGGTCGCCACCCAGGTGGGCTTGATTGCCACCAGACAGCACTTCTGCGCCTTCTTGCTTGCCCAGATCCAGGTAAGAAAGGATCTTGGTGAGTTGTTCTTTGGACGCCTGTGCACCCATCATGCTGTCGGTGTCCAGGGGGTTCATGTGCTTGATGGCGGCCACACGCTTTAGCACCCGTTCCATGAACTTGTCGTAAATGCTTTCCTGAATCAATGCGCGGCTGGGGCAGGTGCAGACTTCGCCCTGATTGAACGCAAACAGCACCATGCCTTCGATGGCTTTATCTAGGAAGCCGTCGTCCTTGTCCATCACGTCGGCAAAAAAGATGTTGGGGCTCTTGCCACCCAATTCCAGCGTGGCGGGGATCAGGTTATTGGCGGCAGCCTGGGCAATCACGCGGCCCGTGGTGGTGGAGCCTGTGAAAGCAATCTTGGCAATGCGCTTGCTGGTAGCCAGCGGCATGCCGGCTTCGCGGCCATACCCGTTGACGATGTTGAGCACGCCTGGGGGCAGGATGTCAGCAATCAGCTCGGCCAGGATCAGGATGCTGATGGGGGTGGATTCAGCAGGCTTCAACACCACGCAGTTGCCAGCGCCTATGGCGGGAGCCAGTTTCCAGGCCGCCATCAGAATGGGGAAGTTCCAAGGGATGATTTGTCCGACCACGCCCAGAGGTTCCTGGAAGTGATACGCCACGGTGTTTTCGTCGATGTTGGACAGCGCGCCTTCTTGCGAGCGCAGGCAGCCCGCAAAGTAGCGGAAGTGGTCGACGGTGAGCGGGATGTCGGCGTTCAGGGTTTCGCGGATGGCTTTGCCGTTGTCCACGGACTCCGCGTAGGCCAGGAGTTCGAGGTTGGCTTCAATGCGGTCGGCAATTTTGAGCAGCAGGTTGGAACGGGTAGCGGCGTCGGTTTTGCCCCAGGTGTCAGCAGCGGCGTGGGCGGCGTCCAGGGCCAGTTCTACATCTTCGGCGGTGGAGCGTGCAGCCTGGGTGTAGACCTTGCCTGTGATTGGCGTGATGACATCAAAGTATTGGCCCTTGACCGGTGCGACCCACTTGCCACCGATGAAGTTGTTGTATTGGGCCTTGTAGGCAATCAAAGCGCCTGCTGCACCAGGGAATGCGTAAATCATGAATGTCTCCAGAAGAAAAATGGGGTTGAACCTTGCCCTTGCGGGTGACCTTGTCTATCAAATCTTGTGCCAGCCCCTGCACAAGATTTAAGTGTTTGATTTCATTGAGATTTGTTTAACTTATGCGCGGTGTTGCATAGGCAAAACTGCAACCGCTGTGTGTCCGCCAGCGGACAAGTGTCCAGAAACGTTACAGTTGAACAGGTAGCTCCTCACCTGCGTCGTCAAACACGCACAGGCACTCTTAAACTGGCGCCATAAATAAGCGGGAGCATCGTTTTCCCGCGCAGGAGACAAAGTGCGAACTTCCACACCCTTACCGGTGCTGCGCCAGGCTCGGCAGCATCTGATCGAATACGGCGCAGCCCCTGTGGGTGCTGTTACTGATCGTCTGGCTAAGTCCTGGCAACGCAGCATGGCGGCGGGCCTTTTGCCCATGGGGCGGCTGACGGCCACAGAACACGCCTGCGGCACAGAGCTGCGTCAGTCGCTGGCGCTTAACCACGATTTGCTGGCCCATTCGCGTCCGGTCATGGAGTATCTGTTTGAGCAGGTTCGCCACTCGCAGAGTGTGGTGATACTGGCGGACAACCGGGGCACACTGATGCACACCTTGGGAGATCCGTATTTTTTGACCAAGGCGGAACGCGTGGCGCTGGCCACAGGCGCATCCTGGCGTGAGGAGCACCGCGGAACCAATGCCATTGGCACGGCCATTGCCGAAATGAGCGCGGTTGAAATCCACGGCGCGGAACATTTTCTGGAACGAAACAGCTTCCTGACCTGTGCGGCGGCACCCATCATGTCGGCGGTTGGCACGGTGGTCGGCATTCTGGACATCTCTGGCGAGCAGCACAAAGGGCATCCGATGACCTTGGGCTTGGTTAGCACGGCAGCCCGCATGATCGAGAATCGACTCATCGTGGCCAACGCCAAGCGCCACTTACGCTTGCACCTGCACGCGCATGCAGAAGGCATCGGTACAGTCGCTGAAGGTATTCTGGTGTTGAACGAAGACGGATGGCTCGTGGGTGCCAACCAACAGGCGCTGGCGCTGTTGAACCTGCATGCCAAGGCCATTGGTTCGACGCAAATAAGCGGGCTGCTGGATGTTCGCCTGACGGAGTTGCTGAACCGACACAAGCGCCACCCAGGGCAGGCGATGCAGGTTCGGTTGATCAACGGTGCAAGCCTCTACGCTCAAGTGCAGGCGGAACAGGGCGCGCTGCCTACCCGTGCGCCGATCACGCTGGATCAAGCGACAGCTGCGCCAGACGCCTTGGCGTGCCTGGACACGGGCGACCTCAAGTGGCGAAGTGCAGCAGATAAAACACGGCGTGTGCTCGACAAACCTATCCCGCTCTTGATTCAGGGTGAGTCTGGCGTGGGCAAGGAGTATTTCGCCCGCGCTACACATGAATCCAGCAAGCGCGCAAGCGGACCGTTTGTGGCCATCAATTGCGCGGCGATCCCTGAGAACCTGATCGAGGCGGAGCTGTTCGGCTACGCACCCGGTGCATTTACGGGTGCCAGAAGAGAAGGCAGCTTGGGCAAACTGCGTGAGGCCAGTGGAGGCACGCTTTTTCTGGACGAAATTGGTGACATGCCTCTCAACATGCAAACCCGCTTGTTACGTGTTTTGCAGGAGAGAAAAGTCACGCCACTGGGCGGCAGCAAATCGATTGAGGTGGACTTTGCCTTGGTGTGCGCCACCCATTGCAAACTGCAAGAGGCCGTTGATAAAGGCCAGTTCCGCAGCGACCTTTTTTATCGCATTAACGGCTTGACCGTGCAATTGCCCGCTCTGCATGAGCGGACAGATTTTCAGCAACTCACCGACCGTTTGCTGGCAGGTCTGAACCCCAGTCGTCCGGTTTATTTGGCACCGTCTTTGCTGGGCAAGATGGCCCAATTTGCCTGGCCGGGCAACCTTCGACAACTGGCCAGTGTGCTTCGCACAGCCAGCGCCATGCTGAACGACGATGAAGACTGCATCGATTTTCCTCACCTGCCTGATGACATGGCTGATGCGTTGATGGCTCAGCCTGCTCAGCAGGCATCGTCGCGCACTGTTCGCGAGCCGCAAAACCTGGAGGAGTTGTCGCGCTACGCCGTTCGACAGGCGCTGGAAGCCTGTCGTGGCAACGTCTCTTTGGCGGCTCGGACCTTGGGCATCAGCCGCCAGACGCTGTACCGAAAAATCAGCATGCAGTAACGCATCAAATGGGAGCGGAATTCAATGAAACGCTTCAGAACCTTCGTGTATGGCCTTGCATTTTTTCAGCTAGCAGGATGTGCGAGCAATCAGGCTAGCCCAAAGCCCTTGGATGCACCGAATGTTGCCGTCAAGATCCATGCTGCCGGCAGTTTGCGTGAGGCGCTGACCCGGATCACGCGGAACTACCAAGCACGGACAGGTCAGACATTCGAGCTGACCTTTGGCGCATCAGGTTTACTTCGAGAGGGATTGGAAAAAAGGTGCTCAGGCCGATATTTTTGCCTCGGCTGATGTCGATCAGCCCACGCGCTTGGCGGCAAGTGGACATTGGTCAAGCCCTACCGTGTTCGTGAAGAACGCCTTGTGCGCTTTGACATCAGCACAGGTCCTTGCAAGCTCAGTGAATTTGTTACCAACCATGCTGCAAGCGGATATTCGTGTGGGGACCTCCACCCCCAAGTCTGATCCTTCGGGTGACTACACATGGGCCCTATTTCGCAAAGCTGATGGTCTGGTGACCGGCGCGTATGCGACATTGGATCGCAAAGCGCTCAAACTGACTGGCGCTGCCGATTCCCCCCAAGCACCGAAAGGTCGGAGCTTTTATGCGTGGGCAATGGATGAAGGACAAGCGGATGTTTTTGTGACCTACTGCACCAATGCGGTGGCTGCGCAAGTCGAAGTGCCAAGATTGAAGGTCGTTCAGTTTCCAGCGTCGTTGCAGGTGCAGGCAGCGTATGGACTCACAGTAAAAAAGTCTGCATCGATGGACGCGGTAGCATTTGCAGTGGCCATTCGCGAAGCTGATGCGCAAAACGTATTCCGCGCCTTAGGTTTCACGTCGCCCTGATGCGATATTCCGCTCGTTAATGGGTTTTTGGCTTGTCGTTGGCGCTCATTTTGGTTACGATATATAACTATATTTGTCAGCCGGAGACGCCATGCATTACGCCCCACAACCTGAAGCGGTTCAGTCCATCCTGTTTGACGTTTTGGGCGCTGAAGCTCAGCTTGCCGGACTTGCACCCTTTGCCGAGGCGGATGGCGAATTGATGCGTCAGGTGCTGGAAGAGGCAGGCAAGTTCGTCGGGGAAGCGGTCGCGCCCTTGAATGCAGTGGGCGACAGCCCTGGCTGCCAGTTTGCTGCGGGCAAGGTCACCACGCCGCCCGGCTTTCAGGATGCGTACCAAGCGTTTTGGCAAGCAGGCTGGCCTGCGCTGAGTGCGTCGGTGGACGACGGTGGGCAAGGCTTGCCAGGCGTTCTGGAATGCGTGCTGTATGAATGGCTGTCTGCCGCTAACCACGGCTGGACCATGGCCCCAGGCTTGTTGCACGGGGCCTATGAATGCATACGCCACCATGCCAGTGCAGAACTTAAAGATCGGTATGCCAGCAAGATCGCCACAGGCGAGTGGCTGGCCACGATGTGTCTGACCGAGCCGCATGCAGGCTCTGATTTAGGCTTGGCACGCACACGCGGCACGCCGCAAGCCGATGGCAGCTACCGCGTTAGCGGCACCAAGATTTTCATCTCGGGCGGTGAGCATGACTTGACAGACAACATCATCCACCTGGTGCTGGGCCGCTTGCCAGATGCGCCCGCTGGCCCTAAAGGCTTGAGCCTGTTTCTGGTGCCCAAGTTCATGCCAGACGGCAGCACCAATGCGGCGTTTTGCGACCGCATCGAAGAAAAAATGGGCCTGCACGGCAGCCCTACCTGCGTGATGCGCTTTGACGAAGCCACGGGCTGGTTGATTGGCGAGCCAGGGCGTGGTTTGAACGCCATGTTTGTGATGATGAACGCTGCCCGCCTGCATGTGGCTTTGCAGGGCATTGGCCTGCTGGACGCCGCGTGGCAAAAGGCCGATGCTTACGCTCGCGAGCGCCGCCAGATGCGAGCCCCAGGCGCACGCAAATCAGCAGAGGCAGCGGATTTGATCATCGAGCACCCCGCGGTGCAGCGAATCCTGGACACGCAGCGCGCCTGGGTGGACACCAGTCGGGTGCTGGCCTACCGCACCGGTTTAGAACTGGACATCGCCAAACACCACACCGATGCAGACCGCCGCGCCGCAGCCAACCGCTGGTGCTGTTTGGTGACACCGGTGATCAAGTCGATCTGCACTCACCAGGCGTTTCATGGGGCTAGCGAGTGCCTGCAAGTGTTTGGGGGACATGGCTATGTGAAGGAGTGGGGCATTGAGCAGATCGTGCGCGACAGCCGCGTGGCCATGATTTACGAAGGCACCAACGAAATTCAGGCCATCGATCTGCTGGTGCGCAAGGTGTTGCCTGACGGTGGCGCGGCTTTGAATGCCTTGCTGGACGACTTGTTGGCCGACAGTGCCTGGACCGCGCCAAGCGCCAGTTTGGTGGCGAATGCGAATGCTTTGCGCAAGTCAACGGCAGCACTGGTGGCTGCGAACGGTGCTGATGCGTCAAAGGCCTATTGGGTGGCAGGCGATTTTTTGCGCGCCACGGGGCTGGTTTTGTTGCACTGGGCTGCAGAGCGCTTGGCGGCAGCGGGCACTTACCCGGGCAGTGGTGCAGGCACACCGCAGGCTTTCAAGGCCTGGGTGTTGCCAGAGCTGGGGATGCGCCTGGAGGTGATGGCGGGTCCGCTATCACATCGGTAGCATAGAAGGCTTATACAGCTTGCCGAAATGGCCTTTGGAGATCAGTTTTTAGCCATCAAGTGCTTGGCCAAAGCGGTGTAGGCCGGTAATGACGTTGGGTCCATTGCGGCATTGGCGGCATAGGGGTGAGACGCATAACGCGCAATCACCATTTCGGCCTTCGGGTCGATCAATACCAACTGGCCGTGAATGCCCCGTGCGGCAAAGCTGCCATGCTCGTCATGGGATACCCACCACATGTTGCGGTAGCTCCAGCCGGGCAGCAAGGCATATCGTGCTTTGGCAAAGTTGGCCTTGTCGCTGCCCTTGCGGATGTCTGCGATCACAGCGGGGTCGATGACCTGCTGGCCATCTGCAGCTTTGCCGTTGTTGCGGATCATCTCGCCAAAGCGGGCCAGGTCGCGCAGGCCAGTGTTCAGGCCGCCACCAGCAAATTCATTGCCCAGGCTGTCGATGGTGAAGTAGGCGTCCTGCTCTGCGCCGATGCGGCTCCAGATGCGTTCGCTCAAATTCTCGCCCACTGATTTACCGGTAACGCGGCGGATGACCCATCCCAGGGCATCGGTATTGACCGTCTTGTAGGCAAAGGCCTGGCCGTGTTCGCCTTCTTTTTGCACCGTTTGCAAAAACTCATAGAAGCTTTGCGGCCCCTGGTAGCCCGGTGGGCGGGGCAGTACGCCACCAGCACGCACATGGTTCCAAATTTCGGCCTTAGGGTCGGCGTAATTCTCGGAATACTTCAGGCCAGTCGTCATGTCCAACAGTTGGCGAATGGTGGCGTCGCCAAAGGCGCTGTCTTTGAGCTCTGGCACGTATTGCGTGACTTTGGCGTTCTCGTCCAGCTTGCCTTCGGCGATCAGGCTGGCACCCATCAGGCCAAAGAATGATTTGGTCACGGATTGCGCCAAGTGCTGGCCACTAGGCTTGAGCGCACCCATGTAGCGCTCATAGACCACCTTGCCCTTGTGCAAAACCACGATGCCATCGGTGTAGTTGGCCGACAGCGACTGCGCCCAAGTCATGGGTTCGGTTTTGCCCAGCGGGACGAAGCTGATGGCATCAATGTCTGCACGCTCAGCCCGGGGCAGAGCGCTTGGGGCGGCGCTGCCGCGCGACACATTGCTGGTGGTCACCAATTGCCGCACATTAGAAAAACTCCAGCGAAATTGTGGAAACTTGTAAAACGAGCCGTCTGCAAACCGCACTACCTTGTCTGCAGGTGGGGGTGAGCCCACCATCCAGCCTAGCTTGGTCGGGTCGGTTTGCTCCGCAGTCGGGAGTGCAGGTGGTGCCGATTGCGCGTTGGCACCCAGTTGAATCAGCAGTCCTGTCATGGTGGCCAGTCGGGTGAGGATTAAACGTTTTGGTGTCATGTTGTCTCCGTTATGGTTGTTTAAGTTGAAAGTCAAAGGTGGCCAAAGTCCAGTGGCAGCCCCACATAATTTTCGGCAAGCGACGTGGATGCAGCTTGCGAGTGAATCAAATAGTCTAATTCGGCTTCCTGCACCTTTTGGCCAAACGCCCCAGAGTCGGGGAAGCGGTGCATCAGCTGTGTAAACCACCACGAAAAGCGTTCAGCCTTCCAGATGCGGGCTAGGCAGCGCTGCGAATAGGTGTCAATGCCGGCATTGGACTTTTCTTGGAAGTGCTCAATCAGCGCGGTGGACAGGTATTTGACATCGGTTGCGGCCAGGTTCAGGCCTTTGGCACCTGTGGGTGGCACGATGTGGGCGGCGTCCCCCGCCAAGAACAGACTGCCAAAGCGCATGGGTTCTGCCACAAAGCTGCGCAGCGGGGCAATGCTTTTCTCGATGGAGGGGCCGCGCACCAGGTTTTGGCGGCCACGTTCGTCCAGGCGCATGGAGAGCTCATCCCAGAAAGCGTCGTCGCTCCAGTTTTCGATCTTGTCGGTCAGCGAGCACTGGAGGTAGTAGCGGCTGCGGGTCAGGCTGCGTTGCGAACACAGGGCGAAGCCGCGCTCGGTATTGCAGTAGACCAGCTCGTGCGAGAGCGGTGGCACATCCGCCAGCACGCCAAGCCAGCCAAAGGGGTAGACCTTTTCAAATTCATGGATGGCGTTTGCGGGCACGCTTTGGCGGCTGACGCCATGGAAGCCATCGCAACCGGCGATGAAGCTGCATTCCACCTCATGCTGCACGCCGTCCCGGCGGTAGCGCACTTTTGGGGTAGCGGTGTCAAAGTCATGCAGGCTGACATCTTCGGCGCTATAGACAGTGGGCAAGCCCTGTTCGGTGCGGGCGTCCATCAGATCGCGCGTCAGCTCGGTTTGCCCGTACACCATCACTTGTTTGCCACCCGTCAGGCCATGCAGATCGATGCGGTGGCGCTCGCCTTTAAAGAGCAACTCAATGCCTTTGTGCGGCAAGCCTTCAGCGTGCATGCGCTTGCCCACACCGGCCTCGTCCAGCATGTCGACGCAGACCTGCTCCAGCACGCCTGCGCGAATGCGGCCTAAAACGTAGTCTGGGCTTTGGCGCTCGATGATGATGTGGTCGATGCCCGCCTTGTGCAGCAGGGCACCCAGAAGCAGGCCAGAGGGGCCCGCACCGATGATGGCAACTTGGGTTTTCACAGAAAGTGTCTCCGTTTGTTTTGAGGAAGGTTTGCCACATTATGTCGGGCTGAAAACGTAAAAAAGCCGCAGCACTTGCGTACTGCGGCTTTTTTGCGTGTAACTGATTTGCTGGCAGCGCACCCGTTACAAACGGCGGACTGAGTGGCTGATTAACGCTTGCGTTAAGGCCGCCCCGTCCGGGCGATTTGACCTGTGAGGGTCAGGCTGCTTTAGGGGCAGCCAATGCCAAGGCTTTCACCTTGGACGACAGGCGGCTCTTATCGCGAGCTGCCTTGTTCTTGTGGAAGATGCCCTTATCGGCCACGCTGTCCACAACGGTTTGCATGCGGGTGAAAGCTTCAGCGGCTTTGGTCTTGTCGCCAGCAGCAACAGCCTTTTCCACGTTCTTCACCGCAGTACGGTACTTAGAGCGCAACGAGGTGTTCGCTGCGTTGATTTTGACGTCCTGGCGGACGCGTTTACGGCCTGATGCCAGGCGGGGGTTTTTCTTTTTGGGTTTGGCTGATGCCATGATTTAGTTCCTTAGGTGTCTGCGGATGTTGCCAGCAAAGCCTTCTATTATAGCGAACCGTTACACTTTGTGGTGTGAGTCTCTTTAAAGCCGCTTCCACTATCTCCATTTTGACCCTGGCGTCACGCATCACAGGCTTGCTGCGCGAGCTGCTGATGGCGTCCGCCTTTGGTGCCAGCGCCTTGACTGACGCCTTTAACGTGGCCTGGCGCATCCCCAATTTATTCAGGCGTTGGTTTGGCGAAGGGGCCTTCACCCAGGCTTTTGTGCCATTGCTGGCCGCCACCAAAGCCAAGGAAGGGGACGCTGCCACGGCTATTTTGATCTCCCGCGTGGCCACGGTTTTGTTTTGGACCCTGGTGCTGACTTGCATCATTGGCGTGGTGGGCGCGCCAGTGCTGGTCTATTTGATGGCCAGTGGCATGCGCCAGTCGCCAGCCGGATACGACGCTGCCGTGGTGATGACGCGTTTCGTCTTCCCCTACATCGGCTTCATGTCCATGGTGGCGTTGGCCGCGGGCGTGCTGAATACGTACAAGCGCTTCGTGGTGCCAGCAGCCACACCTGTGCTCTTGAATGTGGCCTGGATTGCGGCAGCCGTCTGGGGCGCGCCCTGGTTCCAACGCATCGGGATTGAGCCCATTTACGCGATTTGTGTTGGCGTCATGCTGGGCGGCGTGCTGCAGCTTGGCGTGCAATTGATCGCACTGCGTCGGCTGGGAATGTTTCCCCGCGTTGCGGTGAGCGGTGCAGGGATTCGCGATGCCTGGACTGACCCCACCACGCGAAACATGATCAGGCTGATGGGCCCAGCCATATTGGGCACCAGCGTGGCCCAGGTGTCTGTGCTGATCAACACACAAATTGCGTCGCATCTGGCCACTGGCAGCGTGAGCTGGTTTACCTATGCTGACCGCTTCATGGAGTTTCCCACCGCCATGCTGGGCGTGGCCTTGGGCGCGGTGCTGATGCCGCAACTGGCGGCTGCCAAGGCCAGCGACAAGCCCGAAGAATATTCCGCCATGATGGACTGGGGGCTGCGCCTGGTGATCTTGCTGGGTGTGCCGTGTGCTGTGGCTTTGCTGACCTTTGCTTTACCCATTATTTCCACCTTCTTCCAGCGCGGTGCGTTTACCGCAGCCGACGCCCTGCAAACCTCACGTGCCTTGATGGGCTACGGCGTGGGATTGGTTGGGCTGGTGGCGATCAAGGTCTTGGCACCGGGCTATTACGCCAGCCAAGACGTGAAGACGCCTATGCGCATTGCCATGGCTGTACTGGTGATCACGCAGGCTTTTAATTACTTTTTAGTGCCCATCTATCAGCAAGCCGGATTGGCCTTGGCCGTGGGCCTTGGGGCGCTGGTGAATGCCACTTGGTTGTTGGTGGGCTTGATGCGCCGAGGCACCTTCAAACCCAGGCCTGGTTGGGGCATGTATATCGGCCAAGTGCTGGCGGGCAGCGCCTTGATGGCGATATTTTTGATCTGGGCAGCACAGGCCATGGACTGGACGGCGCTGGCGGGGCAAGATTTATACCGAATTGGCCTGTTCTCGCTGGCTGTGATTGCTTCTACTGCTATCTATTTTGCAGCATTATGGGCGGCAGGGCTCAAGATCAGACAACTGATTCGGCGCTGAGTTCGTCGTTAGTTTCCGTCTTCAATGCGTTAAATGGCGGACATATTGCGCCCTGTTTGCCCGGCAAATGCATCGGTTTTCTGGTTCAATAGCGCATGCGATTGAGTTTTGACACCCCGACACCTTTGGGTTACTTCACAACCCTGGTGCAAAGCGACGAGCAGTTTCCCTTGCTGGAGGCCGCTGCCACACTGGCGCAAGACGAATACCCTGAGCTTGATGTGCAGCAGGTGCTGGGCGACATGGATCAACTCTTGGCCCGCCTCAAGCGTCGTTTGCCCGCCGATGCTGCGCCTTTGCAACGGCTACGACTGCTCAACCAATTTTTCTACCGAGATTTGAGCTTTGCGGGCAACGTCAACAATTTCTACGATCCTGACAACAGCTATCTGAACGCGGTTTTAAAGAAGCGCAAAGGCATTCCTATTTCACTGGCGGTGCTGTGGATGGAGTTGGCGCAAGGCATTGGTCTGCAAGCGCGCGGCATTGGCTTTCCTGGGCATTTTTTGGTCAAGGTCACGTTGCCGCGCGGGCAAGTGGTGATCGACCCAATGAATGGCCAGTCGCTCGGGCGAGAGGATTTGTCTGAACGGCTGGAACCCTTCAAGCTGCGCAGTGGGCTGGTGGATGATTTTGATGTTCCACTGGGCCTGTATTTGCAGGCGGAAACGCCGCGCAACATCATCGCGCGCATGCTGCGAAACCTGAAAGAGGTTTACCGCGCACAGAGCGATTGGCATCGCTTGGTGTCGGTGCTTGACCGCCTCATCGTTCTGCTGCCTGAGGCCTGGGGCGAATACCGCGACCGAGGCTTGGCCTTGGCCGAACAGGGTTTGACCCGCGAGGCGTTACTGGACCTTGAGATTTACCTGACCCAAGCACGGGATGCGCTCGATGTGGATGCCATCGCTGAGCGCGTTGCCAACATGCGATTAGCCTGATGGATTTGCCCCCACGCTCCGCCGCTGCGCGGGTCGCAGTCCTCCGTGGGATTGCCTCGGCAGAGGGCTAGCTCAATGAAACTCTGCTTATGAATATCACCGATTTTGTGCACGACAAAGCCAAGCAACAATTCCGCCTGAGCGTTGACCAGCAAATTGCGCTGGTGGATTACGTGATGAACGGCGACAAGCTCATGCTCACCCACTCAGAGGTGCCCGTCGCATTGCGAGGGCAGGGCGTTGCCAAGATATTGGTCGATAAGACCTTCGAATACCTGCGCGATCACCACTTGCAAGCGCACGCTGTGTGCTCATACATCCGTGTGGTGGCGCAGCGTGACCCGCAGTGGCAGGGCATTGTCAGTACTTAGTCCAGCTGAAGCTTGCGCTCGCGTATCAGCTTGGCCCATTTCTCGTTTTCACCTTTGACAAAGCCGCCAAAGCTGGCCGAGTCCAGGTAATGCACCTCTGCGCCCACGGCAGCAAATTTGGCTTTGATGTCAGCTTGCGCCAGCACTTTGGCCAGTTCGGCTGACAATTTTTCCACCACGTCTTTGGGCATGCCCGCAGGGCCCACCAGGCCTTGGAAGCCGACTGACTCCATGGCCGCCAAGCCCAGCTCTCGCACCGTGGGCACGCCCGGCAACTGCGGGTCGCGCTTGGGGCCGGTTACCGCCAGTGCTTTGAGCTTGCCACCTTTGATTTGCGGCAGCAGCACAGAGCCTGCGTCGATCAGCAATTGCGTTTGTCCGCCAATCAAATCCTGCACAGCGGGCGCGCTGCCTTTGTAGGGCACATGGGTCACGTCCAGGTCGGTGGCCTGGTTCATCAGTTCGCCATTCAAGTGGGTCGATGTGCCTGCTCCACCGGATGCAAAGTTGACCTTGCCAGCGTTGGCTTTTGCCCATATCACCCATTCCTTCAGGTCCTTGGCCGGGTGCTCTGCGCGGGTGACCACGATATAGCTGCCCTGGCTGATTTGGCCGATGTAGGTGAACTGTTTTTGCGGGTCATAGGGCGGCGTTTTTTGCAAATACGGGGCAATGGCAAACGGCCCGGTATTGGCCAGCAGCAAGGTGTAACCATCGGCTGGTGCGCGGGTCAGTTCTGTTGCGGCAATCATGCCGCTGGCACCGGGCTTGTAGTCCACCACGATTTGCTGCTTAAGCGCATCTTGCAGCGGCTGCTGAACGGTGCGTGCCGCAAAGTCCACACCGCCGCCTGCCGGGTAACCCACCAATAAACGGATGGGTTTTGCCGCTGGCCAGGCCTGCGCCCAGGCGGTATTTGCAAAGCTGGCTACGCAACCCAGTGCTAGCATGAAAAGGCGTTTGTTCATGGTGATCTCCCGTGTTTATTTGGAGGCAAAAGGGCCTCATTGTCCCCACAAAACTTGGACAAGTCTGTGGATAAGCGGACTAAGGGTTTGTATGGAGTTCGCAAGCCCTTGATTGCTAAGGAAAAGTTCTAGTCTGCCCTATTTTTGGGCAGTCCCGGCATCCCAAATTGGTGCCATGCGCGCCTGAGCTGTGTGTCGGAGCTGAATCCCGCTGTTTCTGCTGCTTGGGTCACGTTTAATCCCGATTGCAAGGCAGCTTCGGCCACGCTCAAGCGCATGCGGCGCAAGTACTGCAAAGGCGCGATTTGCAGATGCTCCATGAACAGCCTGGCCAAGTGACGCGGCGAGGTGTGGGCAATGTCTGCCATGCTTTGAACGGTCCAGTCTTGCTGCGGATGCTGTCCAATGGCATCTTGAATGCGGTGAAGCGCCGGGTGCAAGTGGTTGCGGTACCTCAAGAATGGCGAAAGCTCTGGATCGTGCGGGCCACGACGAAGCGCCACCACCAGGCTCTGTGCCACTTGCGCGGCCAAGACAGGGCCACAGGTCTCGCTGATGCGATGCAAAAACAAATCGATGCCCGTGGTAACCCCTGCGCTGCTAAAAAGCGGACCGTCCTGAATAAACACACGGTTGCTCACCACGTCGCATTGCGGGGAGAGGTCCCGCAATTCGTCCAGATGCAGGTGATGGGTCGTGGCGTGGCGTGTGCCCAGCAGGCCGGCATGGGCGGCCAGTAAGGTGCCCGCGCAGACGGTGAGCAGTTCAAGCTTGCCCAATTGCAAACGCAGGCTGCCCAGCCATTGCAACGCGGCCTGAGCGTCAGGGTGTGACACGTCCATGACTTGACCTACTTGCCCAAGCAGGACGACCCAACTGGGCTGCGGCAGGTGCGCAGGCATTGGGGCGAGGCCGGACAAGGTGACACCGACCGAGCTTTGGTTGCTGTGGGATGGGCTGACAAAGTGCATTGCAAACCGTGGGGCGCCGCCTTCGCGCACCAACAACTGGTTGGCAATGCGCAGCGCTTCAGCGGGGCCCGCCCAGTCCAGCAGCAGGCTGCCGGGCAGCAAGACAAAGTAGACGTTGATCTGAGGCGTGTTCAGTTGTGCGTCCATGTGAAGTCCATTTGCCGGGCAGTGCGCTCAGCCAAGGCGCGGCCACCCAGGCGCTCGACCAAGTGCAGACTCATGTCGATGCCTGCGCTGATCCCGGCAGACGTTATCGTCCGCCCGTTATCCACCCAGCGCACGTCGCCCACCACGTCCAGTTTAGGCCAGGCCTTTTGCAGATCGGAAATGTCTTCCCAGTGTGTGGTGACACGCTGATTCGTCATCACCCCCGCGCCCGCGAGCAAGAATGCGCCTGTGCAGACCGATGCGGTGATGCCCGCTGTAGCGGTATGTGCGGCAATCCAGCTCAGCGTGGCCGGGCAATTCAATGCGCCGTCCACCACGCCGCCGGGAATCACGAGGATATCGGCGGGCAGGGCATCATGGCTGGCGAGCTTTGAAAAGCTGAAATCTGGCAACACACGCAAACCCGCACGCGCCACGACGGGTGCATCTGTGGCTGCCACGCAGTGCACCGTACACCAAGGATCGTCGCCAATCCCCATGCGCTTTGCCATGCGCGCCGCCGTGGTGAACACTTCAAACGGACCCGCAAAGTCCAGGGCCTCCATGCCGTCAAAGGCCAGAATCAGTACCTTGAGGCTCATGCGGGCACCGCTTCGCTTTGGGCCAATGCCTGCTCGACCGTGCAAATGCGTGCAAAGCGGTCTTGCAGCACGGCGGCGGTGCGGGCTTTGATCTCTGCTGCCCGCAAAGGCGTGCCGTCGGGCTGTGTCATGTCAAAAGTCAGTGTGGCTTCCAGGCAAAAGTCCACCGTCCAGCCCAAGTCTGACGCGTGCCGTGTTGTGGTCTCACAGCACTGTTCAGTGCGGATACCGCACATGATGATGCGGTCTATGTGGTTTTCTGTCAGCCACACATCCAAGCCCGTACCTACGAGGGCGCTGTGGCGAGACTTGGTAACTGTTAGCGCAGCATCGAAGGCCTGCAATCCGTCTAAAGCGCGCACATGGCCTGACGCCAGAGAGAAGGGGTTACTGGCGTCCGCAGGGCCACTCGAATGAAATACCCGCACGATAGGCATGCCCTGTGCCTGTGCGCCAGCAATCAAGGCGTTCTGGGCCAGCAAATACGCCCCCAAGTCTTGCTCGGTGAAAAAGGGACGATGGCGAAAGGATTCCTGCACATCGATCACTATAAGACACGAATTCATGGTTTCTTCCTGAAATGAATGTTGGGATAAGCCGCTAGTTTCTTGCCGAAACGCTTACACCGCCATTCAGTCCAGGTCTAAAACCGATCAATTCAGGACATGATTGTCCTAATCGCGGGTAAAGCTGGTTTTACGCGACCACGACGGCTTCGCCCGTCCTTGCCCCAATGTTGCCAATTTCATAAACGGTCTCGCCCGCGTCCCGTAAGGTTTTGGCTACGGCCTGTGCCGCTGCCGCTGCCACCACCACCACCATACCAATGCCGTTGTTAAACGTGCGGTTCATCTCAGTGTCGTCAATGCCTGCGGTGGCTTGTAGCCACGCAAACAGTTCGGTCTGTGGCCAGCTGCCTTTGCGCAGATTGGCAGCGCACTCGTCGGGCAGCACGCGAGGAATGTTCTCCAGCAAACCGCCACCGGTGATGTGGGCCAGGGCTTTGATGCCGGTGGGGGCAGGGTGGGCCGCCAGCGCCGCCAGCACGGGTTTCACATACAGCCGGGTGGGTTCCATCAGCGCGGCTTTGAAGGGCTTGCCGTCCAAAGTGGCGGGGGTGTTGGCTCCCGCACGCTCAATGCACTTGCGCACCAAGCTAAATCCGTTGCTGTGCACGCCGTTGCTGGCCAAGCCCAGCACCACATCGCCTGCGCAAACGGTTTGGCCTGCGAGGATTTTTGATTTTTCAACCACGCCCACGGCAAAGCCTGCCAAGTCGTATTCGCCAGCGGGGTACATGCCGGGCATCTCTGCGGTTTCGCCGCCGATCAACGCACAGCCTGATGCTTCGCAGCCTTTGGCAATGCCGCCTACCACTGCTGCGGCAGTGTCGATGTCCAACTTGCCGCAGGCAAAGTAATCCAGAAAGAAGAGGGGCTCAGCACCTTGAACCAGCACGTCGTTCACGCTCATGCCGACCAGGTCAATGCCCACGGTGTCGTGCATGTTCCATTCAAACGCCAATTTCAGCTTGGTGCCCACGCCGTCGGTGCCGCTGACCAGCACAGGCTCTTTGTAACGCTTGGGCACTTCAAACAGTGCACCAAAGCCGCCAATGCCCGCCAGCACGCCTTCGCGCATCGTCTTTTTGGCCAGCGGCTTGATGCGCTCGACCAGGGCATCCCCGGCAACAATGTCAACGCCTGCGTCTTTGTACGAGAGGGGAGTAGAGGTGGTTTGCGTCATGGCGGATTGACCAGAGGGTCAGATGAGGAGGGGGGATGAGAATCGAAAAAAAGAATGCCAGTCAAAGCCAACAACATTAGCCGACTAGAATTTGCCTTAGATTTTAAGGCCTTGCTCCCTGACCATTGCCGCTTTCCCCTGATTTGCCTCCCCGATGGCCACACCCGCTGGAAGTTCTCAACCCCACTTCATGACAACAACTCAACAACGTGCCCTGGTTTGGGTCCTGATTGCCACGACAGGTATTGCCGTGCTGTGGGGCTTGAGCGCGGTGCTAACGCCGTTCTTGGTGGCTTCGGTGCTGGCCTATGCCTTGGCCCCGCTGGTTAATTTGCTCGTGCGATGCCGTTTTCCGCGTTGGCTGGCGGTCTTACTGGTGGAAACAGTCTTTTTGCTGGCAGCAGTGAGCCTACTGCTGCTGATCGTGCCTGTGCTGGTGCGGGAGCTGCCTCAGATTCGCGAGCAATTGCCTGTTGTGCTGGATTCGCTTCAAAAAACCTTGAAACCCATTGCCGCCCAGTACGGTTACACGCTTGCTTTTGACATGGCCAGCGTCAAAGTGTTTTTGCTGAAATACTTCAATTCCAACTGGGAAGATGTCTTTACCCAAGCCATGTCTTCGCTGCGTCTGGGGGGCAGTGTTGCGTTTGCGGTGGTGGGCAATGTGGTGCTGATCCCCGTGGCTTTGTATTACCTGCTGGCCGACTGGGACCGTTTTGTGGCCATGCTGAAAAGCCTGGTTCCACCAAGAATGCGGGCGAATGTGGACAGTTTCACGGGTGAGGCAGACGACGTGCTGGGGCAGTATTTGCGTGGCCAACTGTTGGTGATGGTGGCGCTGGCCGTGTACTACGCCGTGGGGTTGGCGTTGTTTGGGCTGGATTTGGCAGTCCCTATTGGTTTGTTCACGGGCTTGGCGGTTTTTGTGCCGTATTTGGGATTTGGCTTGGGCCTGGTATTGGCCTTGATGGCGGGCTTGCTGCAGATGGGCCTGAGTTCCGCTTTGATCATGGTGGCCGTGGTCTATGGTGCCGGGCAAGTCATTGAGAGCTTTGTGCTGACGCCGCGATTTGTGGGGGAGCGCATTGGGCTGCACCCCTTGGCGGTGATTTTTGCCTTGCTGGCCTTTGGTCAGATTTTCGGCTTTGTGGGCGTGCTGATTGCGCTGCCCGCCAGTGCTGTGCTGCTGGTGGCCATCCGTCGCTTGCGCTCAGGGTATCTGGCCAGCAACCTCTACCGTGGAATTTAAGGGGGCCAGATGCAACAGCTTGCACTGGACATAGGCATCGAGAGCGGGCCCAGCCTGCAGAATTATTTGGCCGGACCCAATCAGGATGCGCTGTCGCACCTGCAGTTATGGGCCAGCAGCAGCACACGCTCGCCCGTGCCGATTTATCTGTGGGGCGAGTCAGGCTGCGGCAAAACGCATTTGCTGGAAGGCGTGCGGCGTGAATTGAACCGCCAGGGCGCTCAGACAGGCTGGATGGACTCCTCGCTTGCCGAGCCGCCTGATTTCAACGAAAACTGGTCTGCCGTCTTCATGGACCAAGTGCACCTGTACACCGCTGCCCAGCAGCACATGGCATTTAACTGGTTTGTGAACGCGCAGGCGCTGCAACGCGGCGTCTTGGCAGCGGGGGATTTGGCCCCGGTGCAACTCAAGTTGCGTGAGGATTTACGCACTCGTTTGGGCTGGGGCCATGTGCTGGGCTTGCAGGCTTTGAGTGAAGCGGAGCGTCGGGCCGTGCTGCGGCAAGAGGCGGACACGCGTGGGATATTCCTCAGCGATGAGGTCATGTCCTTCATGTTGAACCGTTTTTCGCGCGATTTGGGCAGCCTGATGCAGCTGCTGGATCTCCTGGACAAATATGCTTTGAAGGCCCAACGCGGCCTGACCATCCCGCTGATCAAGGCGATGCTGGAATCCATGTGAAATTAACCCTGTTTGACCTAGACCACACCCTGCTGCCGATTGATTCGGACTACAGCTGGGGCGTATTCACCACCCAAATCGGCTGGACTGACCCGGTCGAGTTCAACCGCCGCAATGACGAGTTCTTTGCCCAGTACAAGGCAGGCACGCTGGATATCAATGACTATGTGCGCTTTGCAACGGATGCCATTCGCCAGCGCGGCGCTACCGAATCAATAGCGGCACATGACCAGTTCATGCGCCAGATGGTGCAAAAAAACCTCAAAACTGAGGCCTTGGAGCTGGTTCGCCGGCACCAATCAGCCGGCGACACGGTCCTGATCGTCACGGCCACCAATGAATTCGTCACCCGCCCCATCGCCAAACTCTTCGGTGTGGACGAGCTGATTGCCGTTGAATTGGAATACGACCACAGCCCAGGCGGCACGGGCTGGATTACCGGCGCCATCAAAGGCGTGCCCTCGGCTCGGGAGGGCAAAGTGACCCGTATGGCGCAGTGGCTGAGCAGCCGTGGCCTGACTTGGGGGGACGTGGAGAGCACGTTCTACACCGATTCCATCAACGACCTTACACTCCTAGAAAAAGTAAACCACCCCATAGCAACCAATCCAGACGACCGCCTGCGCGCAGTTGCCACCGAGCGCGGTTGGCGCATACTGGACCTGTTTGACAAGTGCTAGCCCCGAAAAGCTTGCACGCTTAGCTCCCCTCAATGATCAAAAAATTTATCGACAAACTGCTGGGCAAGACCAGCAAACCCGAAGCGGTGTCCAAAGTGGGCAAGCGCGTAGAAATCGGCGTTGCTGACCACAAAATCGACCCCAAGCTGGTGGATGAGCGTGCGGCCAATGTGGTGCACACCCTGAAGCAAGGCGGCTATGAGGCCTACATCGTGGGCGGCGCGGTGCGGGATTTGCTGCTGGGCCTGAAACCCAAAGACTTTGATGTGGCCACCAACGCGACGCCAGAACAGGTCAAGCATTTGTTTCGCCGCGCCTTCATCATTGGCCGGCGCTTTCGCATCGTGCACGTGGTGTTTGGCCGGGGGCGGCAAGACCGTGGGATGAGAGAAGTCATTGAAGTCTCCACCTTTCGGGCGCTGCTGGACAGCGCCGATGCCAGCCAGGTCAAAGGCAATGAGCGCAGTTCCAAGAGTGAACTGGCAGGCATGACCCATGCTGTGGACGGCAGTGGCCGCGTGCTGCGAGACAACGTCTGGGGCAGCCAAGAGGAAGACGCCGCACGGCGCGACTTCACCCTCAACGCCATGTATTACGACCCTGAAGCCCAGGTGGTGGTGGACTACCACGGCGGCATCAAGGACGCCAAAAAGAAAACCCTGCGCATGATTGGCGACCCCGCCACGCGCTACCGCGAAGACCCCGTGCGCATCATCCGCGCGATCCGCTTTGCGGCCAAATTGAGCCCCCTGGGTTTCAAATTTGACCCCAAGACCTCTGCGCCTTTGGGCGAGATGAAGTCGCTGCTGAACGACATTCCGCAAAGCCGTCTGTTTGACGAAATGCTCAAGCTCTTGCAGACCGGGCACGCGATTGACACCATTGCCCAGCTCAAGCATTTGGGTTTGGACAAGGGCATTTACCCCTTGCTGGACCTGGTGGTCGAACGTGCGGATCAGCCTTTCGTGAAAGCGGCATTGGCCGACACCGACCGCCGCGTGGGCGAAAACAAACCCGTAGCCCCCAGCTTTTTGCTGGCTTGCGTGCTGTGGGCTGATGTGCGTGATGGCTGGGAGGCACGCCTCAAAGCCGGGCACCACCCGTATCCTGCCTTGCAAGACGCGGTGGACGACGTGTTCAATGCCCGCATTGGCGACGTATCGGGGCGTGGCAAGCTGGGTGCCGACATGCGCGACATCTGGATGATGCAACCCCGCTTTGACAAGCGTGTGGGCGCTGGTCCATTCTCGATGGTGGAGCAACCGCGCTTTAGGGCAGGCTTTGACTTTTTGCGCCTGCGTGCGGGGGCAGGGGAAGTCACAGAAGAATTGGCCACTTGGTGGGAAGACTTCTCGCTGGCGGACGATGCCACACGCGAAGACTTGATGCGCAAACTGCGCGAAGCACATCAGACACCACGCCGGGTCGCCAAGGCGCCCAAGGTTCACCGCGTCAACACTGACACGGTAGCCGCAGCCCCATCGGCTAACCCATCTGCACCCATGCAGAGCGGGCAACAAGGCGAAGAATCAGCAACAGGCGACGCGCCTAAGAAGCGCCGCCGCCGTCGCCGTAAACCTGGATCGGGTGACGCGGGCGGGGCAGGTTCCTCAGGCGGTGGCGCGGCCGACGCCAGTTGAGTCGCTTACCCGGTGAGTGAGGTGATGCGCGAACCTGTCAGCGCCTTCATTGCTTTGGGTGCCAATTTGGGCGACGCTCAAGCGACATTGCTGTGGGCCATGGATCAAATCGCCGCGCTGCCGCTGGTACAAGCTGTGCGGTCATCAAGCCTGTACGCCAGTGCGCCAATCGATTCAACTGGGCCCGATTACATCAATGCAGTGATGCATGTTTTAACCGGTTACGGCGCGCCAGAATTGCTTGTTCAGCTACAAAAAATAGAGCAACTGGCGGGGCGTGAGAGACCCTATCGAAATGCGCCACGCACGCTGGACCTGGACGTGCTGTTGTATGGCTCATCGCAAATCGACAGCCCACACCTGCAGATTCCTCACCCACGCATGTTTGAGCGCGCATTTGTTCTGCTGCCACTGGCTGAGATTTCGCCTGAACGGGTGACACCCGCGCAATTGATGCGCGTGCAAGACCAAATTTGCGGCAAGATTTAAACCTTTATCTGCGCCTCCATTGAGGCGACTGTGCCTCGGAGCACCTTGCATGCAATTTCTTCATTCGATTCCACTGTCCTTGCAAAGCATCTTGCTGTTGCTGGCGTCCAATGTCTTTATGACCTTTGCCTGGTATGGCCATCTGAAGAATTTGGCGACGGCTCCTTGGTACATCGCTGCGTTTGTCAGTTGGGGCATTGCGCTGGCGGAATACCTGCTGCAAGTGCCTGCGAATCGCATTGGCTACCAGCAGGCAGGCTTCAGTGTGGGACAGCTCAAAATCATGCAAGAGGTGATCACTCTTGCGGTGTTTGTGCCATTTGCCATGCTCTATCTCAAGGAGCCCTTGAAGCTGGATTATTTGTGGGCGGCCTTGTGCATGATGGGAGCCGTTTACTTTGTGTTCAGAAGTACTTGAGCAATCAGTCGAATCGCGTTAGCTCCCCGGGTACACTCCCGGCAACTGTCATAAAACCGTCACGCCTGTGACATATTCCCCGTATTAGGAGTCCGCCATGCTGTTTGGCAAGTTGTTGCCGCGTGAAGGCAATTTTTTTGAAATGTTCAATCAGCATGCTGACCGCATTGTTGAAGCGGCGCGTGCTTTTTCGCAACTGGTGGCGAACTACAACGACCCGCACTTGCGTGAGCAGTACAACCGCGATGTGGACAATGCAGAACGTGCTGCTGATCGCGTGACGCATGACGTGAACCGCGCGATTCACCAGACCTTTATCACGCCGATTGACCGCGAGCAAATTCATACCTTGATCAACACCATGGACGACGTGGCGGATCTGATTCAGGATTCGGCCGAGACCATGGCCTTGTACGACGTGCATCACATGACGGACGAAATCGTTCGCTTGACGGACCTGAGTGTTAAATGCTGCGAACGTCTGCGCGACGCCGTGAAGCTGCTGGACAAGATTGCTGATCCCGCCACCGCTGAGGCCGCGCTCAAGACTTGCGAGGAGATCGATAGACTTGAATCGGACGCTGACCGCGTGATGCGCAGTGCTATGAGCAAGCTGTTCCGTGAAGAGCCCGATGTGCGCGAGGTGATCAAGCTCAAGGCGATTTACGAGCTGCTGGAAACCATTACCGACAAGTGCGAAGACGTGGCTAACGTCATCGAAGGCATTGTTTTAGAGAATTCCTGAGCGCGCCATGACGACTGTTCAATCTGCGTTGTGGGTGGTGATATTGCTGGTGGTGCTGGCCATCGCATTCGACTTCATGAACGGGTTTCATGATGCGGCCAATTCCATTGCCACGGTGGTGTCCACGGGTGTCTTGAAACCCGCCCAAGCGGTGGTGTTTGCGGCCTTCTTTAATGTGGTCGCTATTCTGATCTTTCACTTGAGTGTGGCTGCCACGGTGGGCAAAGGCATTGTTCAACCAGGGGTTGTCGATGTGCATGTGGTGTTTGGCGCGCTGGTCGGGGCCATCACCTGGAACCTGATCACCTGGTATTACGGTATCCCCAGCAGTTCATCCCATGCGCTGATTGGCGGCATTGTCGGTGCAGTGATGGCCAAGGCGGGTGCTGGCGCGCTGATTTCGGCCGGCATCATGAAGACGGTGACCTTTATTTTGGTGTCGCCATTGCTGGGTTTCTTGCTCGGGTCACTCATGATGGTGGCCGTGGCCTGGATTTGCCGCCGAATGCGGCCCTCCAAAGTGGACCGCTGGTTCCGTCGCTTGCAGTTGGTTTCTGCAGGTGCCTACAGCTTGGGGCACGGCGGCAATGATGCGCAGAAGACCATTGGCATCATCTGGATGTTGTTGATTGCCACAGGTTATGCGGCGGCCGATTCCACATCGCCACCCACCTGGGTTATTTTGAGTTGCTACTTAGCGATTGGCGCGGGCACCATGTTTGGGGGCTGGCGCATTGTCAAAACCATGGGGCAAAAGATCACCAAACTGAAGCCTGTGGGCGGGTTTTGTGCGGAGACCGGGGGCGCCATGACGCTGTTCCTGGCAACGGCTCTGGGAATTCCCGTTTCAACGACGCACACCATCACGGGCGCCATTGTGGGTGTGGGCTCAACCCAGCGCGCCAGCGCAGTGCGTTGGGGTGTGGCCGGCAATATCGTCTGGGCCTGGGTGCTGACCATTCCGGCCAGTGCATTTGTGGCGGCTGTGGCTTACTGGTTCAGCTTGCAGATCTTTTAATGCACAGCAATTGCAATTAAATTGATAGCTGGAAAGCTATATATAGCCTGCCGAAATGTGTAGTTTTGGCAGGCTTTTTTGTTATTTATCAGCTGGCGCTGTCGTGTCGCCGCAGCCGATGGCGCGGTCCATCAACACCACATCCAGCCAGCGGCCAAACTTCCAGCCTGTGGATTTGAGCACGCCAACAGGCTGGAACCCGGCCGCACGGTGCACGCCGATTGAGCCCGCGTTGGCAGAATCGCCAATGACAGCCAGCAATTTGCGCACGCCAGCCGCCTCAGCTTGCCGCATCAGTTCGGCCAATAGCGCCAAACCCAGCTTTTTGCCCGCCGCCTGCGGTGCCATGTAAATCGAGTCTTCGGCCGAAAATCGGTAGGCTGGGCGAGGCTTGAACCAATTGCAATACGCAAAGCCCAGCACCTCGTCACCCTCAGCGATCACCAGGTAGGGCAGCCCTTTGCCAAGCACATCGGCCCGCCGCGCGGCCATGTCGGAGGCAGAAGGCGGTTCGATCTCAAACGTGCCTGTTCCCGTCAGCACGTGGTGACTGTAGATGGCTGTGATGGCGGAAATATCGGCGTCAGTACTGGCTCGAATGATGGGCATGTGGTTTTTGCTTCAGGAAAAAGTTATAATGGAAATCTCTTCAGTGTGTCGCTGGCCGGGTGGCCATGTCGCGTGTCTCAAACGCTGTAAGAATTTCACCACCCGAAGGATAAATTATGGTCGTCATTCGACTTTCTCGCGGCGGCGCTAAGGCCCGTCCATTTTTCAACATCGTCGTGTCCGACAAGCGCGTGCGCCGTGACGGCCGCTTTATCGAGCGTATCGGTTTTTACAACCCGATCGCCAAGGGCGGTGAAGAAAGCATCCGTCTGGCACAAGATCGCCTGACCTACTGGAAGAGCGTTGGCGCACAAGCTTCTCCTACGGTTGAGCGTCTGATCAAGCAAGCCGCTGCAGCAGCTCCTAAAGCTGCTTAATTGGCTGCATAGATCTTGAGCCCCACGCCGTCTGCAAAGCTCTCATGTCTTGAGAGCGCCGAACTCCCTGCCGATGCGGTTGAGGTTGGCAGAATCGCAGATGCATGGGGTGTCAAGGGCTGGTTTAAAGTCCTGCCCCACAGCGCCTCACCCGAGGCGCTTTTTTCATCCAAGCGCTGGTTCTTGCAGCCCACAACGCAAGGTGCCAAGACGTTTGAAGGCACTGTGCTGATGAAAGTGCTTGAAGCCAAAGATCATTCCGGCACCATCGTGGCAAATGCCCAAGACGTTGCTGATCGCAATGTGGCTGAGTTGCTCAAAGGTGCGCGCATTTTTGTGCCGCGTTCTAGTTTTCCATCGGCGTCCGCGGACGAGTTTTATTGGGTTGACCTGATTGGCCTGGATGTGGTTAACCGCGAGGGTGAGGCCCTTGGCCGCGTGATCGACCTGATGTCAACCGGGCCACAAACCGTGCTGGTCATTGAGTACCAGGACGCGGATAAGCCCAAAGAGCGCATGATTCCTTTCGTCTCTGCCTATGTCGATGGTGTGGACTTGCCCACCAAGCGCATCACGGTGGACTGGCAAGCGGATTACTCCTAATTCTGACACCTCCACAAAGCGAGGTCCGTTGCTTTGCGTTTTGACATCATCACTCTGTTTCCTGAGCTGTTTGCGCCGTTTTTGACGGCTGGCGTGACGCGTCGTGCCTACGAAAGTGGCTTGATTGACGTACATCTCTGGAACCCGCGTGACTATGCCGAAGGCAACTATCGCCGTGTCGATGATCGCCCGTTTGGTGGCGGTCCGGGCATGGTGATGATGGCTGAGCCCCTGTCACGCTGCCTTGATGCCATTCGTGTTGAGCGCATCGACGATGCCCCGGTGATTCTCTTTTCGCCTATTGGCAAGAAGATGGATCACAAGCAGGTAGAACGCTGGTCTGCCAGTGCGGGTGCTGTGTTGGTGTGCGGTCGTTACGAGGGCGTAGACCAGCGCTTTATTGATGCTTATGTCACCGCGCAATTGAGCCTGGGGGACTTCGTCCTATCGGGTGGTGAGATACCCGCTATTGCCTTGCTTGACGCCATTGCCCGCTTGCAGCCAGGCGTGCTGAATGATGACGGCAGCCACCAGCAAGACAGTTTTAATCCCGTGCTGAGTGGCCTTTTGGATTGCCCGCATTACACCCGGCCAGAAATTTGGCAGGGCAGGGAGGTGCCTGCACCACTGATGTCGGGTCACCATGCGCAAATCGAGCGTTGGCGTCGGGACCAAAGCCTGAGCTTGAGTGCGCAGCATCGTCCTGACCTGATCGCCGTTGCCCGCGCAGCAGGTCAAATTACAGCGCTTGATGACAAGCTGCTAAAAACGCTATAATCAAAAGCTTTTCCGATCCTCTGGCGGCCGCCATGCTTGCGCTTAAGTTCGCGCAGCACTTGAAGACATCGATTTGATTTGATGCCAAGCCCATGGCCTTTTGTGTAGCGTGACCATGATCGAAAAATGTGAGGATAGAGCATGAATCTCATCGAAACCCTTGAACAAGAAGAAATTGCCCGCTTGGGCAAGACCATCCCCGCTTTCGCCCCTGGCGACACGGTGATCGTGAATGTGAATGTGGTTGAAGGTACGCGTAAGCGCGTGCAGGCTTATGAAGGTGTTGTGATCGCCAAGCGCAATCGCGGCCTAAACAGCGGCTTTACCGTTCGCAAGATCTCCAGCGGTGAAGGCGTGGAGCGTACGTTCCAAACCTACAGCCCCCTGATCGCCAGCATCGAAGTCAAGCGCCGTGGTGATGTGCGCCGTGCCAAGCTGTACTACTTGCGTGAGCGCAGCGGCAAGTCTGCACGTATCAAGGAAAAGCTGGTTTCCCGCGTCAGCGCTGCTTCCAAAGCAGCGGCAGCCGCAGCACCAGCAGCGTAAAGTAAGTGGCTGTCGCCTGATTGGATTGCTTTTTCAGCAGTCCAGTTTTGTCGCCGACCCTTCACAAAAGGCCTTGCCTTGCAAATTGCAGGCAAAGGCCTTTTGTGTTTTCTGATCCGTTCTCTTTGCAGTTCTCAGCGCTGCCCCATTTGCAAGCTCATCAATCAACCCCATCACTCAGAATACTTTGACTGCCAAGCCTCTGACGCCCTTGTCGGCGCTGCCGAACTTTGACCCCCGCCAAGTGCCCGTGGTGGGTGTGGACTCGCACATGGCGGCTGTGCTGGCTGAGCGGCTGACGGCACAGGCTCTGAGGGCTCGGTTTGCCTCGCCTCCCGATTGGTCGCCAGAGGTGCTGGCAGAAAAGCGTTTCAGTGACCGCAAGATTGCCCACGCATCCGTGCTGATTCCTATCGTGCAAGGTAAGCAACCTACAGTACTGCTGACGGAGCGCACGCACCACCTATCCACCCATTCCGGGCAAATCGCATTTCCTGGTGGTAAGGTTGATGAGGACGACGAAGATGCTGCTGCCACGGCTTTGCGCGAGGCACAAGAAGAGGTAGGGCTTGCGCCTCAATATGTCGAGGTATTGGGGCATTTGCCTGTCTACACGACCGGTTCGGCGTTCATCATCACACCGGTGGTTGCCTTGGTTCATCCTGGGTTCACACTCGTACCCAATCCGCATGAAGTGGCTGACGTATTTGAAGTGCCACTGGCCTATTTGATGGATCCCGCCAGGCACCAACGTCATGCCTTGGAATGGGAATTGCAACGGCGCGAATGGTTTTCTATGCCTTACAAAGATGAACAAGCGCCCGATCAGCCTGAGCGCTTCATCTGGGGTGCAACGGCGGGCATGCTGCGCAATTTCTATCGTTTCTTAATCGCCTGAGGCCTTTGCGGCGCCTCGGTATGATTAGCCCATGAGCTTCTTTGCCATTTTGTTTGCCCTGCTGGTTGAGCAGGCGCGCCCCTTGGCCCACGGCAACTGGGTGCATGCGGCCATTCGTTCATGGGTGCGCTGGGTTAGCCGCAGCCTTGACACCGGCCGCACACCGCACGCCTGGTTGGCCTGGTCGGTGGCGGTGCTGGTGCCGGCGCTGACGGGAATGGCCATTTACTGGGCACTTTGGCAATTCAGTACGGTGCTGGCATTTGTGTGGAATGCGCTGGTGCTGTATGCCACACTGGGCTTTCGGCAGTTCAGTCATCACTTCACGGATATCCGCGATGCACTGGATTCCGGTGATGAAGCCAAGGCCCGGCAATTGCTGGCTGACTGGCAGCAAGTCCGAGTCGATGAACTTCCGCGCAGCGAATTTTTGCGGCACGTGATTGAATTTTCGGTGCTGTCGGCGCACCGCCATGTCTTTGGCGTGCTGTGCGTATTCTCCGTTTTGTCAGCGTTGGGGCTTGGCCCTGCAGGAGCCATCGCGTACCGGATCAGCGAGTTTGTGGCGCGCTACTGGGAATACAAGGCCAAGACGACCCACCATCCGCTGAGCCCGGCGCTGCGCCAGACGGCGATTCAGTGCTGGCGATTGATTGACTATGTGCCTTCGCGCGCCACTGCGCTGGGTTTTGCTGTGGTCGGCAGTTTTGAAGATGCCATCGAATGCTGGCGCAACCATGCCCAACAATTTCCCGTCGATAACGATGGGGTCATCCTGGCGGCTACCTCCGGCGCGGTGAATGTGCGCTTGGGAGGGGAAGCTGCTGCGTTCAAGCCCCATGCCAGTCAAGGCGATTTGGCGCCGGACGCAGAAGCAGGCGCTGAATTCACAAGCCAGCCAACGCCAGGCCGTGAGCCTCAAATGGCGCATCTTGCGCAAATTGTGGGTTTGGTTTGGCGTTCAGTGGTGCTGTGGTTGGTGCTTTTGGCCCTGCTGACCTTGGCCAGACTTTTGGGCTGATTGAAAACACCATGACTGATCGACCCGGCCCCGCGCTGGTTCCTGCGCCGGGGTCCGCTGATTGGCCACTCAACGGGCCAAGCGAAGGCTCCGCGCCAGGCCAGTTTGTTCGCTACCCCAATTCGCCATTTGAGCTGTATCAGCCTTATCCTCCTGCTGGGGATCAGCCCGCAGCCATTGATCAGTTGGTGGCAGGCATTCAAGATGGCGAGGTTTTTCAAACCCTGCTGGGCGTGACGGGATCGGGCAAGACCTTCACAATGGCCAATGTGATTGCCCGCATGGGCCGGCCTGCGCTAGTGTTTGCACCCAACAAGACTTTGGCGGCCCAGTTGTACAGTGAGTTTCGCGAGTTCTTTCCGAACAATGCCGTTGAGTATTTTGTCAGCTATTACGATTACTACCAGCCCGAAGCCTACGTCCCGCAGCGCGACCTTTTCATCGAAAAAGACAGTGCCATCAACGAGCACATCGAGCAGCTCCGTCTGTCGTGCACAAAGAGCATTCTGGAGCGGCGAGATGTCGTGATTGTGGCCAGCGTATCCGCCATATACGGTATCGGCGAGCCTGAGAGCTACCACCGCATGATCATGACGCTGCGAGTAGGTGACAAGTTAGGACAGCGAGATGCCATCGGTCAGCTGGTGCGCATGCAATACCAACGAAACGACATGGAATTTACGCGGGGCAATTTCCGTGTGCGAGGCGACACCATCGATGTGTTCCCCGCAGAGCATTCCGAACTGGCGGTGCGTATCGAGTTGTTTGACGATGAAATTGAGTCTGTTCAATTGTTTGATCCCTTGACAGGACGCATCAAACAAAAGATTCCGCGATTTACGATTTACCCGAGTAGCCACTATGTGACCCCACGCGATCGCGTGCTGGCAGCGGTGGAGACGATCAAGGTGGAGCTGGCTGATCGGCTCAAGCAATTTGTTGCGGATGGCAAGCTCGTCGAGGCGCAGCGCCTAGAGCAGCGTACCCGGTTTGATCTAGAAATGCTGAGCGAAGTCGGTCACTGCAAAGGTATCGAAAATTACACCCGGCATTTGAGCGGCGCGGCACCTGGAGAGCCGCCGAGTACCCTCACCGATTACATGCCAAAAGATGCGGTCATGTTCCTGGACGAAAGCCATGTGCTGATGGGGCAGTTCAGCGGCATGTACAACGGTGACAGAGCGCGCAAGACCACGCTGGTTGAATACGGCTTTCGCCTGCCCAGTGCCTTGGATAACCGACCCTTGAAGTTGGAAGAGCTGGAAAAGCGGATGCGGCAGGTGGTATTTGTCAGTGCTACGCCGGGTGACTACGAAAAAAACCATTCCGGCAATGTCGTTGAACAAGTGGTTCGACCGACTGGGCTGGTTGATCCCATTGTCGAGGTACGCCCCGCCATTAACCAAGTCGATGATGTCTTGCAAGAAATCCGCGACCGGGTCATCAAGCATGAGCGGGTGTTGATCACAACGCTGACGAAGCGGATGGCAGAGCAGCTCACCGACTACCTGACCGAAAACGGCGTCAAGGTTCGCTACCTCCACAGCGATGTGGATACTGTCGAGCGAGTTGAAATTTTGCGCGACTTGCGTCTGGGTGCTTTTGATGTCCTGGTGGGCATCAATTTGCTACGCGAAGGCCTGGATATTCCTGAGGTGAGTTTGGTTGCCATCCTCGACGCTGACAAAGAAGGCTTCCTGCGTGCCGAGCGCAGCTTGATTCAAACCATTGGCCGGGCCGCACGAAACCTGAATGGCAAAGCCATTTTGTACGCCGACCGGATGACCGAATCCATGAAAAAGGCCATCGGTGAGACTGAGCGACGCCGTGTCAAGCAAATTTCGCACAACACATTGCACGGGATCACCCCGCGCAGCATTGTCAAGCAGGTCAAAGACCTGATTGATGGCGTTTACAGCGAAAAAGCTGGGCAAGAAGCCGACAAACTGGCGCAGGCGGCTATCCAGAAAGCCCGCTTTGAAGACATGAGCGAAAAAGACATCTCCCGGGAGATAAAACGCCTGGAAAAATTGATGATGGAATACGCCAAAAATCTGGAGTTTGAGTTGGCCGCCAATGTCCGCGATCAGCTCTCCATGCTCAAGGCGCAGGCCTTTGGGGCCACGGGTCGCGACAATGTGCTGCCCCTTCCACCGAAACTCGCTTGATGTTGTTTATTTGCCAAAATTGTTTCTAAACGTTGAGATGCGTCATGAAATACAGTCTTTTGTCTAAGACAAAATAACCCTATTGGGATATAGTTACCTGAGTGATGTGTGTGGCTTCTCAGGTATACTTGACTTAATTAGTCGGATAAGTGATCTGCTGTTAGGCCGGTATCCCCCACATGTCGCTGAATAGGTAAAAAGCAAAGCAGGGGTGGAAGGCGCTTCGAACCAGGCAACCTTATCTTGGTGCGGTTCGAGGCAGAGAAAATTGGCAAAAGCAAAAGCAACAGCAAGGAGCTAGCTATGCGTCTTACAACTAAAGGCCGTTTTGCGGTTACCGCCATGATTGATCTGGCACTTCGTCAAAGCACGGGGCCTGTCACGCTTGCAGCTATCAGTCAGCGTCAGCAGATTTCTTTGTCCTACTTGGAGCAACTTTTCGGTAAGCTGCGTCGGCATGAGTTGGTGGAATCCACTCGTGGTCCAGGCGGTGGCTACACCTTGGGTCGCAAGATTGATGAGATAACCGTCGCAGATATCATTGTTTCTGTGGACGAGCCCATAGACGCTACCCAGTGTGGTGGCAAGGAAAATTGCCTTGGTGAGGCCGGGCGCTGCATGACGCATGAGTTGTGGGCCTCGCTGAACCAGCGCATGGTTGAGTTTTTGGATTCCGTCACGCTGGAGCAACTGGTTGAAGAACAGATTGCCAAGGGCGTTCGGATAGAAGATAAGCCTGCCGTCAAGCGTGCGATTTCGAGCATGCCTGTGGTCAAGCCTTTGCGAGTTAACGCACCTAACTCAGTGTTTGCACTGGGCGGTGTATTTGCCAAGCTTTAAAGTACTGAGCTCACCACTGAAAAAGCAGTTCTCAGTGCTTCAGGGGCGGCGTGCCGCCCCTTTTTGTTTTTGAAATTTGCTTTTTGATCGCTAAATATGGATTCAACGCCTCATTTCCCCATTTACATGGACTACAGCGCCACCAACCCGTGCGACCCACGGGTGGTGGACGCCATGATTCCTTGGTTGCGCGAGCATTTTGGCAACCCAGCGTCACGCAGCCATGCCTGGGGTTGGGAGGCAGAGGCCGCTGTCGAGGCTGCGCGCGGCCAAGTGGCGGACCTGATCGGCGCAGACCCGCGCGAAATCGTCTGGACCAGCGGCGCGACCGAATCCAACAACCTCGCCATCAAGGGCGCGGCGCAGTTCTACAAATCCAAGGGTAAGCACATCATCACGGTCAAGACCGAGCACAAGGCTGTATTGGATACTTGCCGCGAACTCGAGCGCCAAGGCTTTGAAGTCACTTACCTCGATGTGCAAGCCGATGGTTTGGTGAATTTGGATGCGTTCAAAGCCGCTATCCGGCCGGACACCATCTTGGCTAGCGTCATGTATGTCAATAACGAGATCGGTGTGGTTCAAGATGTGGCCGCTATTGGTACTGTTTGCCGTGAGCGAGGCGTGATCTTTCATGTGGACGCCGCGCAAGCCACTGGACGGGTTGAATTCGACATCTCGAAGCTGCCCATTGACTTGATGAGCTTAACGTCTCACAAGACCTATGGGCCCAAGGGCATTGGCGCACTGTTTGTGCGTCGCAAGCCCCGCATTCGCTTGGAAGCGCAAATGCACGGCGGTGGCCATGAGCGCGGTATGCGCAGCGGCACGTTGCCCACGCACCAGATTGTTGGCATGGGTGAGGCCTACCGTATCGCCAAAGCCGAAATGCGTGAAGAAAACAAACGCATCCAGGCTTTGCACGACCGCATGCTGGCAGGCCTGAAAGACATTGAACAAGTCTTCTTGAACGGTCACGAAACCCAGCGCGTGCCGCACAACCTGAACATGAGCTTTAACTATGTTGAGGGCGAATCTCTGATCATGGGCATCAAAGGCTTGGCTGTGTCTAGTGGATCGGCCTGTACCTCGGCGTCATTGGAGCCCAGCTATGTGCTGCGTGCCTTGGGTCGCAGCGACGAGCTGGCCCACAGCAGCTTGCGCATGACGATTGGTCGCTGGACCACCGAAGAAGAAATCGACTACGCCATTGGCACCATCAAGGCCAATGTGGCCAAACTTCGCGACCTGAGCCCTCTGTGGGACATGTACAAAGAAGGCATCGACATCAGCACCATTCAATGGGCTGCGCATTGACGTGACAGTTTGAAGGAACCACCATGGCTTACTCAGAAAAAGTTGTAGATCACTACGAAAACCCCCGCAATGTCGGCTCCTTCGACAAAGGCGATGATTCGGTTGGCACAGGCATGGTCGGTGCACCTGCCTGCGGCGACGTGATGAAATTGCAGATCAAGGTCAACCCCACAACTGGCGTCATTGAAGATGCACGCTTCAAGACCTATGGCTGTGGTTCGGCCATTGCGTCCAGCTCGCTGGTCACCGAATGGGTCAAGGGCAAAACGCTGGATGAAGCGGCTGCGCTCAAGAACAGCCAGATTGCCGAAGAATTGGCCTTGCCGCCCGTCAAGATCCACTGCTCCATCCTGGCCGAAGACGCCATCAAGGCCGCCGTGGATGACTACAAAAAGAAACACAGCGCTGCTGTGAGTGCCTGATTTTCAGCGAGATTAAGCGCCGCCATGCCCGTTACCCTGACCGATGCCGCTGCCCGCCACGTCAACCGATACCTCACCAAACGCGGAAAAGGTGTCGGCGTGCGATTGGGCGTTAAAACCACGGGCTGTTCAGGCCTGGCCTACAAGCTGGAGTACGTGGACGAAGTCGCCCCAGAGGACGTCATTTTTGAAGACCATGGCATCAAGGTGCTGGTGGACCCCAAAAGCATGCCCTATGTGGACGGCACAGAGTTGGACTTCGTTCGCGAAGGTCTGAACGAAGGTTTCAAGTTTCATAACCCCAATGAGCGGGATCGTTGCGGTTGTGGAGAATCTTTCCGCGTCTAAGTTGTGATGATTTTGAATACCTGGGCCGCCTTACGAGGCGGCCTTTTCATGTATGAACCTGCAATCCAACGACTTTGAACTGTTCAATGTGCCCGAGCGTTTTGTACAAGACCGCTCGGCGCTCGATGTGCGTTGGAAAGAATTGCAGCGCGAAGCCCATCCCGATAAGTTTGCCGCCCAAGGCGCTGCCGCCCAGCGCGTCGCTATGCAGTGGTCGGTGCGCATCAACGAAGCGTATCAGCGCCTCAAAGACCCGCTCAAACGCGCGTCCTACCTGTGCGAACTTCACGGCGCACCCATCAGCGCCGAGAACAACACCGCCATGCCGCCCGCATTTCTGATGCAGCAAATGGAATGGCGCGAATACTTGGACGATGCCGCCAGTGCTGCTGCGCTTGAAGGCCTGGCCGACGAGGTCCTGCAAGCCCAAAAGTCAGCCCTGAAAGCGTTTGAGGCCCTGATTGACCAGCAATGCGACTACCTCGCCGCAGCCCAGCAGGTGAGGGCGCTCATGTTCATCCAGCGCTTTGACCAAGATGTACAAAACCGCCTCGATGCCTTGAGCTCGGCCTGACAACACCCTGAGACAATAGAGGGTTGACATAAAGATCCCATGGCACTGCTACAAATTTCAGAACCCGGCCAGTCGCCGGACCCGCACCAACGCCGCATCGCGGTGGGCATTGACCTGGGCACCACCCATTCGCTGGTTGCTTCCGTGCGCAACGGCGTGGCCGAATGCTTGCCGGATGACGACGGCCAGGTGATCCTGCCCAGCGTGGTGCGCTACATGAGCGACAACAAACGCCAGATCGGCTTTGCCGCACAGTCTGCGCAGGCCACCGACCCGGCCAATACCATCGCGTCAGTCAAGCGCTTCATGGGCCGCGGCCTGAGCGATATTGCCCACGCAGCCAAACTGCCCTATCAGTTCATTGACAAACCCGGCATGGTCAGCATCCAAACCTTGCACGGAGAAAAGTCGCCGGTAGAGGTCAGCGCGGATATCCTGGCCACGCTGCGTTACCGAGCAGAAGACACCTTCAATGACGACCTGTTTGGTGCGGTCATCACGGTGCCCGCCTACTTTGATGATGCTCAGCGCCAAGCCACCAAAGACGCCGCCCAAATGGCCGGCCTGAACGTGCTGCGCTTGATCAATGAACCCACGGCGGCGGCCATTGCCTACGGCCTAGACAATGCATCAGAAGGCGTTTATGCCATCTACGACTTAGGCGGCGGCACCTTTGATATTTCCATCCTGCGCCTCAGTCAAGGCGTGTTTGAAGTCATTGCGACCGGTGGCGACTCCGCTTTAGGCGGCGACGATTACGACCGTGCACTGGCCGACTGGGTACAAGCCAAAGCAGGTTTGGATCTGACAGATGCTGGCGACAAAGCAGCTTTGAAAATGGCTGCTCGGCAGGCTAAAGAGCTGCTATCTGCTACTGATTCTGTAGCTTTCAAGGCACAGCTGACATGCCGAAACCTGGATTTTGAGCTGTCGAATTCCGACTTTGAAGCCTCCACCGCCGACCTGACCGCCCGCACGCTCACCGCCGTGCGCAAAGCCCTGCGCGACGCCAAGCTGAGCAAAGACGAGATCAACGGCGTGGTGCTGGTGGGCGGCTCCACCCGCATGCCGCAAATCCGCAAAGCGGTTGGTGAATTCTTTGGCCGCGAACCGCTGACCAACCTGAATCCCGATGAGGTGGTTGCCTTGGGCGCTGCCATCCAGGCCAACCAACTGGCAGGCAACAACGCTGGGGGCGACTTGCTGCTGCTGGACGTGATCCCCCTGTCCCTTGGCATTGAGACCATGGGTGGCCTGGTGGAGCGCATCGTGCCGCGCAACCAGACCATCCCCACCGCCATGGCGCAAGACTTCACCACCTACAAAGATGGCCAGACCGCCCTGGCGCTGCACGTGCTGCAAGGCGAGCGGGATCTGGTGGTGGACTGCCGCAGCTTGGCCCGTTTTGAGTTGCGCGGCATACCACCCATGGCCGCAGGCGCTGCACGCATTCGCGTCACCTTCACCGTCGATGCCGATGGTCTGCTTTCTGTTGCGGCCAAAGAGCAGGGCAGTGGCGTTGAAGCCAACATCGTGGTCAAGCCCAGCTACGGCCTGTCAGACGACCAAATCGCCAAAATGCTGCAAGACAGCTTCACCACCGCCGAGTCCGACATGCAAGCCCGCGCTTTGGCGGAAGCGCGCCTAGAGGCTGATCGCATGCTGATAGCCACCCAAAGCGCGCTGGACGCCGACGCCGCCTTGCTCAGCGCGCCAGAGCAGGCCGAGATTGCCGCCCTGATGCAAGCTTTGCGCGACACCGCTGCCAGCAGCGTGGACGCCAAAACCATTGAACTGGCCACCGAGGCCTTGGCCAAAGGCACCGAAGCCTTTGCCGCCGAGCGCATGAACCACAGCATCGCCCAAGCCTTGTCAGGCAAGCGGCTGGACAGCCTTTAAGCCCAATCCAACGCAGGAATCAACGCCATGCCCATCATCACTATCCTGCCGCACCCCGAGTACTGCCCTCAGGGCGCGCAAGTCAGCGCGCCAGCAGGCACCAGCATTTGCGAAGCCTTGCTGGAGAACAAAGTCAACATCGAACACGCCTGCGACATGAGCTGTGCCTGCACCACGTGCCACGTCGTGGTGCGCCAGGGGCTGACATCGCTCAACGAGGCGGATGAATCCGAAGAAGACCTGCTGGACCGTGCCTGGGGTCTAGAGCCCAACTCGCGCCTGGCGTGCCAGGCGATACTTGCGCAACAAGATGTGACGATCGAGATACCGAAGTACTCGATTAACCACGCCAAAGAGAATCATTGAGCCTTTGTCTTCAGATTTTCGATGCAAAATTTAAAGTCTCACCGCCAAGTTACGCACGCGCTGATCGAGCGGCGGTAGAAAAGATTTGTCAAACACCTCCCTCACATGGGGTGTCCTCGGCAAACGTTTAACCTGAACAATTTGCTTGATGAGTCTGGCCAAGCGAGCATCATCCATGTCGCCGATGCCTATCCGCGCTCCTTCCGGATGAGCCATCTCAATAGATAGCGTTCCCTTCAGTCGGCGCAGATTGACTGCCTGGTCACTTCCAGGTGAGTGTCGCAGCAATGCCTCAATAGCGACTTCAGGCGCGTGAACGGTGTCGACCAACCCGCGGTTGATGGCTTGTACAAGACCACCTATTTTTCGAGCGTCACGTCGATAAGTTTCTCGGGTGACAAACAGTGTGTTCCCGTACATGTCGGGAAGCACGTCAGACCAATTCAAAAAGCGCAGTGCCGCGGGGTTCACCCCTAAGGGTGTGGCCGATGCAATGAGCGTGTTGACAAAGCCAAACACGCCTTGTGCACCCTTGCCACTCAACATGTCGGCAACGGCATGGCCCATGCTGCCCATAGATGGGTCTACCTGAACCCTAGATGCGTCAAAGCCTGCAGCGCGTGCATAGAGGTCGAAAGTCATCAACGCAGCGTCGTTGGCATGCCCCATCACCCTGCGACCGACCAAATCATGGGGCGTCTTGATGGGGCCGGCCGCGTCAACCGCTATGGTAAATGGCACCACGTTGAACGTGGTGAAGACGGCCACAGGGCCTTCGTTAAGTGGGCCATTCGCGATGCGCTCAATCAGTGCGCTGATGTCGCCATAGCCCGCATCAAATGAACCTTCCTTCACCATGGGCACCATGGCAGCTGCGCCTGGGCCAGCGGAGAACTGGACATCGAGTTGTGCCTGCTGAAGATAGCCCCGGTCTTGAGCCAAAAGAAAAAAAGCCACAGGTCCCGACAAAGAAGTGTTCAGCAGGATTCGAAAGCGATGTGTTGACTGCTGCGCCTGGCCCTGTGAGCCCCCCGCAAGCGTCAGTCCTAGACTGATTGCGAGTGCCTTTGCGTATCGGCGTCGGCTGAAGTTTGCCGGCCGATTGTTGTAAATGTTCATCGTCATTGCTAATGAGTTTCTGTGCTTAAGGCTGGGCGCACGCGCTCCCCTGCAGGCGGCAAATACGCGGGGTTGAAGACGTTGCTCGCTTCGGGTACGCGCTCCAAATGGTTGGCACGTGCGAGCAATCCTATGGACCGTTTCAACCGCAGCTCATCCACTTCACCCAATCCCAGTCGGCGACTGCCTTCCGGGAGAGCTGGGTTCATCTCAATATCCAAGGTCGCGCGCAAGCGTGCGCTTTCAGCACGACGTTCGACGCTGGGTACGACCCGCGCCAGAGCGTCCAACCCTGCCTCCGGGTCACGCAACAAGTCTAGAACCCCTAGATTCAATGCCCGCACCAGTCCTCTCGCGGTCGCTGGGTTCTCGCGTAGCAAGTTGCGGGATGCCATGAGCACACTACCGTAAAGATCAGGTGAAAATTCGGCGAATTTGAGAAAACGCACCTTCGAGAGCAGGCTGGGCGTTGCGCTCGTGAGTGCGCCGGTGAATGTACTGACGTATCCAAATGCGCCAACAGCGCGGTTTGCCAGAACGTCTTCAACCATCCCCGCCATGCCTGTCCAGGCGCTGTTAATCTGCACAGCCCGCTGGTCAATGCCCTGCTGCAGGCACAGAGCGCCAAATGTGCGGAGTGCCACATCGCTGTCGTGGCCAATCAGTTTGAGTCCGACCAGTTGTTTGGGCTGGTGAACTGGGCCTTCATTGGCCACAACTATGCAAGAGGGCGACGCATTGAACATCATGTAGACGCCTTGCGGTGCGACATTTGGACGACGTGCGTGCTCCTCGATGAGCGAATTCACGTCACCATAGCCAATGTCGTAACCGCCATCAATCATGCGTGGCGCAGCGGTGTAGGCGCCTGCACCTGGGGTCAGATCCAGCTCGATGCCCTCACGATCAAGATAGCCGCGGCTTTGTGCGAGCCATAGCCAAGCTTGAGGGCTTGAGTATCCAGTGTTCAGCAACATGCGCAGGCGAACTCGCCGGGTCTGTGCTCGGACCCATGGTGCTCCCACTATGGCGCCTGTAGTCGACGCTGCTTTTGCCAGCCATGTTCGGCGGTCAATGAGGGGGGTGGCTTGACGGGATACTGGATTCATGACGTATGTGGCAACGGGGCTGTGCCGCTGCGTGTTCAGGATGAATTTCAGTATAGGCAGGCCTGCCCTTTGCCGTCTTGAGTACGAGCACTCGCTGGGTTCAGTAGAACTACGCTTTTCCGCTCAAAATGCTTCTGCCACTTGTTACAGAGTGCCGGATGTTTTTGCAGGCTTTGGCGAGTTGTTCACTCCTGGATCAAATTCATCCCCAATCCCAGGCGGGATTGGCTTGTGCTCACGCAGCGTTTGATCGAATGCCATCATCATCTTGCGCATGGGGCCACGTACCCAGCCATCGTCCATGGCGGCATCGGTTTCCTCTTTTGGGTCACGCTTGATGTTGAAAAGCCACGGTGTTTCCAGATGTTTGGTGCCCGTGTTGGGTTCATCTTCAAAGATGAAATGCAGCTTCCAGTGGCGCCATTTAACAGCCCTGACTTCGTTCTTGATGTAGAACAGAAAACCTTCGCGTGCTGATTTCTCGCTAGCTCCTGTCCACCAGTCCCACTGGTCAATGCCGTCAACCGGGCGATCTGTGGGTAGCGCAGCGCCACCAGCGCGGGCAATGGTCGTGTAAAGGTCGGTGACATGCACGATGTCATCTGTGACTTGCCCTGCCTTCACATGCCCCGGCCAGCGCACGATCAAGGGAACACGCAGGCCGCCTTCCATCGCAGTGTGATAGGTGCCGCTCCATGGCCCGGCGGTGCCGCGCCATGGCCTGCGAAACTCCGGCCCGTTGTCACTGGCAAAGATGAAAAGCGTGTCGTCGCGCATGCCCAGTTCATCGACAGCATCCAGAATTTGACCAACCCGGTGATCCATTTCCATCATTGAGTCAGCAAAGTCGCCCACGGCACTGCGCCCTGCAAAGTCGGGATGCGGCAGGGTAGGGAAGTGCAGATGGGTCAGTGGCACGTAGGCAAAGAAGGGTTGATCAGCGGCCTTTTGCCGACGCATAAAGTCAATGGTTTTCTCGGTCAGCTCGCTGTCAATCAGCCTGCGCTTGGGTAGGTCGTAGACGGCAACGTCTTTTGCAGCTTGGCCTGCAAAGCCTTCCATCACAAAGGGCAAGTCCACGACCGAGGGGTCAAACCCCGGCGCGGTGGTGAACATGGTCTCGTTGGTGGTTCGCGGGATGCCGTACCACTCGTCAAAGCCGCGCTGATGCGGAAAGCGTCCGTCGCGGTCACCCAAGTGCCATTTGCCAAACATGCCCGTTGCGTAGCCTGCTTCTTTCATCAATTGGGCTAGCGTTCGCTCCCAGGGGTGAATGCCTTGTGGCAGCCCAGCAGGAACGGACTGGAGCGCACCCGTGCGAATGGGGTGGCGCCCCGTCATCAGAGCCGAGCGCGTCGGAACACAATCGCTTTCAACATTGAAGTTAAGGAACTTCATGCCTTCCTGAGCCAAGGCGTCAATTCGCGGCGTGGGCGCGCCACGCAGTGCCCCGCCGCCATAGCAGCCGAGTTCTCCCCAGCCCAAGTTGTCGGCTAGCACCAAAACGATATTTTTAGGTTTTTTGGTGTTCATTGTTATTCCATGGAAATTTTGCGGTCCTTGATGAGCTTGGCCCATCTATCGCGGTCTTTCAACATTTGCTGTTGAAATGCCTCAGCAGGGACGGGACGGATTTCCATCGCCGCATTGCTGAAGCGGGCCTTGACATCTGATTCGGCAAGCGTGGTTTCCACACTGCGTCGCAAACGTGCAATCACGGGTGCAGGCGTGCCTTCCAACGCAAAAATGGCAGACCACTGGGGCACATCAATGTCGCTCACTCCGCTTTCAATCAGCGTCGGCGTGTCGGGCAGCATGGGGGAGCGCGTGCGGGTGCTGACCGCAAGAGGAATTAATTTGCCCGCCTTGATGTGCGGTAAAACGGCGGCTGCCCCTAGCACGGCAGCGGTGACCTGACCGGCAAGGACATCGTTCACAGCCTGTCCGCCGCCCTTATACGGCACATGCAGCAAGTCAATCCCCAGTTGCTGCGAGAACAATTCACCCACCAGATGCTGAATGGATCCTTGGCCCGAACTGGCATACGAAATTTGATTGGGCTTGCCTTTCGCGAGCGTTTGCAAATCCTTGATTGATTTCACTCCTGATGAAGGGGCTGTCACCACCACTATGGGCTGAAACGAGAGCGCCGCAACGGGAATGAAATTCTTGGTCAAATCCCATGCAGTGCTTCTGAAAAGCGGCAGGAGTGACACCGAGTCCGACGCAACCAAAAAGGTGTGCTGATCCTTCGGTGCTCGCAGGACAGCTTCAACACCGAGCGCGCCGTTGGCTCCGGCCTTGTTGTCAATGACGACGGTATGAGCCAGTTGCTTGCGTACACCCTCTGCGACGACTCGGGCTGCAATGTCATTCGAGCCTCCGGCCGGAAACGGAACCACAAAGGTCAGTGATTTACTGGGCCAGTCTTGGGCAAGTGCGGGTAAGGCCAACATGGCAAACCCCAAGAGCGACAGCAGAGAGTGGCGCCGAGACCGTTGATCAAGCTGGTAGGACATGTCATTGCGCCCTGTAAAAAGATACCAAGTCTACTGACGATGCATAAGCAAATGTCAAATTAAATTGACGATAACATCAGCTTTTATTGAACTGAAGGCGGGCTGAAATGGCTTCTCGACGACTTGATCAATTGCGAATTCGGCACTTAAAGTTCATTGGCTTATTGGCTTCACTCGGTTCCCTCGCTGCCACAGCAGATCATTTGTCCATGACGCCTTCGGCGGCGAGCATGATGCTCAAAGAGATCGAGAGCATCTTTGCTGCCAAACTGTTCGTTCGCCAAGGCCGTGGCATGGCCTTGACCGAAGCTGGCCAAGCACTGATGCCACGTTGCCAGACGGTGCTGGGCGAAGTGGGTGCGATGGGGGCATCCCTGGCGGGCTCTGGCAAACCATTGCTTCGCATAGGTGCGTTTCCGCACACCACCGCAACGGTGCTGCCCCAGATCGTGAATCGCCTGATCAATGCACCTTCGCCTTGGTGCATTCAGATCCTTGACCACAGCGCAGACCGTTTGCTTGAACTCTTGCTTGTGGGTGAGATTGACCTCTTGCTGGGGCGCTTGCCGAACCAGTCCGTGCGTAAAGGGGCTACCAACGGTCTTATGCAGCGCGTTTTGTACCAAAGCGGATTGGCGGTGGTTGCAAGCAACCCGCATCCTTTGCTTGCGCGGCAAAAGCTCACGATGCAAGACCTGCTGGCGTGGCCTTGGGTGCTGCCCAATACCGAGTCCACCACGCGCGTGGCCTTGGTGGATGCCTTTCTGCGGCACGGGCTTACCCCGCCAGACCCCGTTGTGGAGTCGCCATCGTTTTTCTACAGCCTATCCCTGGTCGCGCAAAGTGATTTGTTGACCTGCTGCGCAGTATCGGCTGCTGAAATGAACCAGGGGCATACGGCGATATTGCCCATCGACATGGGCGCCGGAAGTTCGCCCGTGGCCTTGGTTTGGCGTAAGGCATCAACGCAGGCCAACCGAGTGATGGAATTTCTTGAAAGTACCGATTGTTTGTGATCAACGCCTTGCGTTGTTGTCTTGCCGCTATCGATTGGCCCACCTAGGTACTCTGAATTTCGTAGCGCCTAAGCCTTGTAGCTATTGCCGAATGCGATGTTTTTAGTCTCAAAGCGAGCCGCCGGGTAGACGGAAACTCTCGGTACATCCGGCTCAGCAAGTCTTTCTCAAAATCCGCCACCGCCTGTGCCAGGGATTCGATGGGCGCATCTGGACCACCGCGCTCTAGGGAGCCGGCCAATTCCAGATCGGCCACATCAATCACGGTGGCATCGGTCATCGTCACTGCGCGGAAAATCACGTTTTGCAGTTGGCGCACATTGCCCGCCCAGGGGTTCGTCAGCAACGCTGCACTGGCGGCAGGGCTCAGGCGGGCAGGGCGGTGACTGGCCTGTGTGCAGGCTTGGTCCAACAAGGCGCGCGCCAGAGGCAAGATGTCGTCGGTGCGCTCACGCAGTGGCGGCACATGCAGGTTTAGCACGTTGAGTCGGTACAGCAAGTCTTGCCGGAAGCTCCCTAGTTTCACCATCTCATCCAGCGCACGGTGGGTGGCGCTGATGATGCGCACGTTGACTTTCAACTCTCGGTCACCGCCTACACGGCGAAAGCTTCCGTCATTTAGGAAGCGCAGCAGTTTGGCTTGCAGATAGGGCGACATCTCGCCCACCTCATCCAAAAAGACGGTGCCGCCATCGGCCAATTCCAAGAGGCCTGGCTTGCCGCCACGCAGTGCGCCAGTGAATGCGCCGGGGGAATAGCCAAACAGTTCGCTCTCAGCCAGATTTTCGGGCAAGGCCGCGCAGTTCAATGCAAAAAAAGGCTGTTGACTGCGCGGACTGGCTGCGTGACAGGCATGGGCCAAAAGTTCTTTGCCGGTGCCCGTTTCCCCTGTAATCAGCAGCGGTGCATCGACCAGCGCCATGCGGGCTGCGCGACTTTTGAGCTGCAACATCTCGGCGGACTCGCCCAATACTGCGTCAAAGCCACCCGCGTTCAGGTTTTGCATAGCGCTCAGGCGTTCGCCCAAACGGGTGGGTGCATGTAAGGTCAGCACGGCTCCAGCAACTCGACCACCGTCTTCATGCAGCGGCGTGGTTTCCAGCAGGTAAGGCTCTCCATTCACATCCACTTCAGTAGCTGGCAAGTGATAGGCCTGCCGCGCCAACTGGTCCATGAAGGTGGGCAGTCCGATGAGTGATTGAATTGCTGTTCCCGCAACTTCATCAATGCCCACGCCGCACGCACTCAGGGCGGCGCGGTTGGCCAGCACGATTTTTCCGTCGGCATCGATGGCAAAGACCGGGTCGGGTTGAGATGCCAGCAAAGCGTCCAAATACAAACTGCGCTGGGCACCGGGCAACATGCCCACCGCTGAGACGGTCTGCACCCCTGTAACGCTGAGCAATTCTTCGCGCAACTCGACCAGACCCGCGTCATCCAAAGCCGGGGCTTCGACATACACATGCGGTGGCAATACCTCGACCGCTGTGACGTTGAAGGAACGGCGTGCCAAGGCCGCCAATATTTCCTGGGCAATGCCGACCCGGTCACTGAATTGAACGTCAATGCGCATAGAGTTGTATCGAAATCATGACATTGTATTGAAATCAGTACATATTATTTAAGCTATTGAATTTAAACACTAAATCTGTATTTAGGATGGTTCATGGTGTCTGTATGTATTTAAATCAATACAGTGTTTTTCTGATTGCCATATTTAAATCTTGTAACCCTTTGATTTAAAACGATTATTTCGATTGGCATGGCGGTTGCTTAGATCGTTCAACTTAATACACAGAGGCAACCCATGTCTGTTTTGATTCTTGGCAGCGGTGTGATCGGCACCACCATGGCGTATTACCTGGCACGCGAGGGCATTGCCGTGACTGTGCTGGATCGCCAACCCGCGCCTGCATTGGAAACCAGCTACGGCAATGCAGGCGAAGTGTCGCCAGGCTACTCATCGCCGTGGGCCGGCCCAGGCGTGCCGATGAAAGCGATTCAGTGGCTGCTGATGCACCACAGCCCTCTGGTGATCAAACCCATGATGGACCCCGCCATGTGGCGCTGGGGCCTGTCCATGCTGCGCAACTGCACCGAGGCCCGCTACAAGGTCAACAAGGCCCGCATGGTGCGCCTGGCCGAATACAGCCGCGACTGCATGGTGAGCCTGCGGGCTGATTCCGGCATTGGCTATGACGAACGCATGCAAGGCACGCTGCAACTGTTCCGCACCCAAAAGCAACTCGAAGGCGTGGGCAAGGACATTGAAATTTTGAAGGAATACGACGTGCCCTATCAGGTGTTGGATCAAGCCGGTTACCTGCAATACGAGCCCGCCTTAGCTGACGTCAAAGAGAAATTTATCGGTGCGCTGCGCCTGCCGGGTGACGAGACCGGAGACTGCTTCAAGTTCACGCAACGCCTGGCCAAGATGGCGGAGGCACATGGCGCCAAGTTTTGCTTTGGTGAAAACATCCAGAGCTTGGAGCGCAAAGGGCAGGCGATCACCGGCGTCAGGACTGACAAAGGCCTGCATCAAGCGGATCAATACGTGCTGGCGCTGGGCAGCTATTCGCCGATGTTGCTGAAGCCCTTGGGTCTGGACATTCCCGTCTATCCGGTCAAAGGCTATTCCATCACCGTGCCCATCACCAATGCTGCCAAAGCGCCAGAGTCCACCATCATGGACGAAACCCACAAAGTGGCTGTGACCCGCTTGGGTGACCGTATCCGCGTGGGTGGCACTGCCCAGCTGTCCGGCTACGACCTGGCGCTGGTCGAGTCGCGCCGCAAAACGCTGGAATTTGTGGTGACCGATCTGTTCCCCGAAGGCGGTGATGTTGCCCAGGCCGAATTCTGGACTGGCCTGCGCCCTATGACGCCAGACGGCACCCCCATCATTGGCGAAACGGCGTACAGCAACCTGATGCTCAGCACCGGGCACGGCACGCTGGGCTGGACCATGGCGGCAGGCACAGGCCGCGTGATGGCCGATTTGGTACAAGGCCGTCAACCCGAGATCAGCATGGAAGGGCTGACGATGGCGCGCTATGGCTGACGCGGCGAGTTGGTGGGCGGTATAGTTACCCGATGCGTCAAATCGTCCTAGATACCGAAACCACAGGTCTGTCCGCCGAAGGCGGAGACCGCATCATCGAAATTGGCTGTGTAGAGCTGCAGCGCCGCAAGTTAACGGGCAATAACCTGCACTTTTACCTGAACCCAGAGCGCGACAGCCATGAAGAGGCGCTCAAGGTGCACGGCATCAGCAATGAATTCTTGAAAGACAAGCCCAAGTTTGCCGAAGTGGTAGATGAGTTGATCGCCTATTTGGAAGGCGCAGAGATCATCATTCACAACGCCTCGTTTGACGTGGGCTTTTTGAACAAAGAGCTGGAGCTGTGCAAGCGCAATGCCTTGCATCACCATGTGGCCAGTGTGACCGATACCCTGGCCATGGCCAAGGCCATGTTCCCAGGGAAGCGCAACAGCCTGGACGCATTGTGCGACCGTCTGGAGGTCGACAATTCAGGCCGCACCCTCCATGGTGCGCTGCTGGATGCCGAGTTGCTGGCCGATGTCTACATCAACATGACGCGTGGACAAAACGCCCTGCAAATTGACACGGTGGACGAATCCAACGCTTCTGGAACGGTCATTCGGGTCGATTTTTCGGGTTTGGATTTGGTGGTGCTGTCTGCCAATGACGATGAATTGGCAGCGCATCAGGACACCTTGGCGCAGCTGGACAAGGCCAGTGGGGGCAAAACAGTTTGGCGAAATTTTGTACCCAAACCTCTCGAAGCCTGAATTTAGGGAAATACGCTTCCAAAATATGCCATAATTGTGGGCTGCACTGATTGCTACGGCAATGAGCTTGCAAGGGAGATTAGCTCAGGGGTAGAGCACTGCATTCACACTGCAGGGGTCACAAGTTCGAAACTTGTATCTCCCACCAAATTTTGTTTTAAAAGGACTTGAGCGCGAGCTCAAGTCCTTTTTTGTTTCTGAGCTCATTTTTTGAGACAACGACATTTGCTTGTCGGTCTGCGCTTTGGATGCCATCATCCTTTCATGCACAGAATTGTTCTTAACTTCTTGCCCTGGCGGTTTGTCGCTCTGATGGCTGCAGCGCTGTTAATGGGCTGTGGCTCTACACCGCCACAGCGGCCGGCTCAGCACCCGGTCGCGACGCCTCAAGGCGGCGATTCACCTTCCGCAACATTCCCGTCGGCCATCGCATCGCGCTTGTCCGCACAACAGGCAACCGATGTCACGATCTACGCCATTGGCTTGGTCGGTACGCCTTACCGATTTGGGGGCAACACGCCTGAGAGCGGCTTTGATTGCAGCGGTCTGATTGGGCATGTCTATCAAAAGCGGGCCTCGATCATTTCGCCTCGCACGGTCTCTCGGCTGCAATCGTGGGGGCAGCCAGTCCCGGCGCATGAGCTTCGATCAGGTGATTTGGTGATTTTTGGCAAAGGCGGCAATGTCAACCATGCTGGCATTTATGTCGGTGAAAACCGCTTTGTGCATGCACCGTCTACCGGTGGCACGGTTCGCCTGGATTCGTTGGGATCAAAGTACTGGTCTGCGCAACAGGTCGCATTTCGGCGCCCGTGATCTCTTTTTCTTTCGCCATGTCATGCGCTGGTGCGGTTGGCATTGTTGCTATGTACGCTACTTCATAGCTCGTCTCTCCTCATCTGTACTGGCGCAAATGGCGGCTACCATCCCTGCACTTTATGAACAGCATTCTGGCCAGTGGCTCAGCCGCTTGGCAACTCATCACTGCAGCGGATTCGGGTCTTTGGCCCATTGTTGGGCGCTCACTCTCTGTCAGTGCTTGTGCTTGCCTGCTCGCCTGCAGCTTGGGCCTGGTCGGTGGTGCATGGTTGGGCACGGCACGGTTTGCCGGACGCGGGCTGGTGCTGACTTTGCTCAACACTTTGCTCGCCTTGCCGTCGGTGGTGGTGGGTCTTCTGGTTTACCTGTTGCTGTCGCGCTCCGGCCCACTGGGGTTTTTGGGCTGGTTGTTCTCCTTCAAAGCCATGGTGGTGGCGCAGGCGATATTGGTGCTGCCCATGGTGATGGCCTTGACCCGTCAGACCATCGAAGACGCCGAGGTGGCGCATGGTGAGCAGCTACGCTCACTGGGGGCGAGGCCGCTTCTGCGCAGCTTAATCTTGGCCTGGGACGAGCGCTTTGCTTTGCTGATGGTGCTGATTGCGGCGTTTGGCCGGGCTGTGTCTGAAGTAGGCGCCGTGATGGTCGTTGGCGGCAACATCGAGGGCTTTACCCGCGTGATGACCACGTCAATTGCGCTGGAAACCAGTAAGGGTGATTTGCCACTGGCTTTGGGGCTTGGTGTGTTGCTGTTGACCCTGGTCCTGCTGCTGAATGCAGTTATTGCGTTGCTGCGACGCTGGCGAGAGCGTGCAGACCAAGGTGCTGTGGCCATGGTGACGACATGAGCTTGAATCCGCCTGTCTTTGCCTGTGAATCGGTGAACCTGCGCTTTGGTGCTGTCCACGCTTTGAAGGCCATCAACTTGCAAATTAGCCGTGGCGAGCGTGTTGCGCTGGTTGGCGCCAACGGCAGCGGTAAGAGCAGCCTGCTGCGGCTGCTGAACGGCTTGGTGCAGCCCACCACAGGTCGAATAGTGCGAGACGCCGGTGTACGGCAGGCCATGCTGTTTCAGCGTCCGCACATGCTCCGTGCGTCAGCGATCAGCAATGTCGCCATGGGCTTGTGGATACAGGGCACGGCTTGGCGTGACGCGTGCAAGCGGGCCGAGGCTGCGCTTGCGCGCGTGGGCCTTGCCGATCAAGCCCAGCGCCCCGCGCGGGCCATGTCAGGTGGTCAGATGCAGCGCTTGGCGTTGGCACGCGCCTGGAGCCTGAAGCCCGATGTGCTCCTGCTGGATGAACCCACAGCCAGCCTGGATCCGCATGCCAAGCGTGAGGTGGAGACCCTGATGGAAGACTTGGCCGCCGACGGCATTGGCTTGATCTTTGCCAGCCACAACCTGGGGCAGGTCAAGCGTTTGGCTGACCGCGTGCTGTATCTGGCGCACGGGCAATTGTTGGCGGACTTGCCCGTCGCCGATTTTTTTGATGCTGATCGGCTGGACATGGTGTCAGCAGAGGCAGCGTTGTTTGTCAAAGGAGAGCGGATATGAGGTTTTTGAAGGTTTTTGGCCTGTTTCGGCATACTGCATATGCATTTGTAGCTACAGTTTGTGTAGCAGATGGGTACGCGCAAAGCATCACCGTGGCCTCCACCACATCGACAGAACAGTCGAGCTTGTTTGCCCACCTGCTGCCCGAGTTCAAAAAGGCCTCTGGTCTTGATGTGAAAGTGGTGGCGCTGGGCACGGGGCAGGCGTTGGACATGGGGCGCAGGGGCGACGCGGACGTGGTTTTCGTGCACGACGTGGCGGCCGAAGAGAAATTCTTGGCGGACGGCTACAGCAGCAAGCGCTATGCCGTGATGTACAACGACTTTGTGCTGGTGGGCCCTAAAGCGGACCCCGCTGGCACCAAAGGCAAAGACATTGCCGAGGCGCTCAAGAAGTTGGCCGCGTCCAATGGCGGCTTTATTTCGCGCGGCGACAAAAGCGGCACCCATGCGGCTGAACTGCGCTACTGGGCGCAGGCAGGTCTGGCAGACAAGCAGGGTAGCGGCTACAAGGCCTGCGGTTGCGGCATGGGCCCTGCGCTGAACATGGCCGCCAGCACGGGCGCCTATTCGCTCACCGACCGTGGCACCTGGCTGGCCTTCAAGAACAGGGCAGATCTGGCGGTGCTAGTCGAGGGCGACAGCAAGCTCTTCAACCAATACGGTGTGATGCTGGTCAACCCCGCCAAATACCCCCATGTGAAGGCCGCAGACGGCCAGAAGTTCATTGACTGGCTGGTCTCAAGCGCAGGGCAAAAGAGTATTGCGGCCTACAGCATTGGCGGTGAGCAGCTCTTTTTTCCGAACGCAGCCAAATAAGGCGCGAAACGGAACCACAACAGCAATTTCCAACGCAGCGCGGTTCAGTCGTCAGATTTACGGGTGCAAGTTTTTCTGAAAAACCCGCTTGGCAATAGCGGCGCGGTGCACTTCTGATGCACCGTCGTAGATTCTGAAAGGGCGCAGCTGCCGCAGAATCATCGAAAGTGGCCCGTCTTCTGAAATACCCCAGGCCCCGGTCATCTGGACCGCGTTGTCGGCCACGCGGTTGACCGCTTCTGATACAAACACCTTGGCCATGGACGATTCATGGCGTATCGGCTTGCCGCTGTCCATGATGCGTGCCACATCTCGGGTCATCAGCCGTGCGGCATACAGGTCGATATGGGCGTCGGCCACCATGGCCTGCACCATCTGGTGCTGCGACAAACGCGCCCCGAAAGATTCACGCTCCAGCGCGTAGGCCTGCGCCAGCGACATGGCGCGGGAGGCCAAACCTAGGAAACGCATGCAGTGAAACAGGCGTGCGCCTTCCAAGCGCAACTGCGCATGCGCCAGCCCCTGGCCTTCTATGCCTATCAAAGCGTCAGCGTCCACGATGCAGTTTTTTAGCTCAATCTCGGCATGCCCGCCCAGCGAAAAGGGCTCCATGGTGGGGATGTCACGCACCACGCGGTAACCTGGGGTTTTGCTGTCAACCAAAAACCAGGATGGCCCTGCCTCTGAGCGCGCCACCACAATGGCAAAGTCCGCTTTTAACGCCCCGGTGATAAACCACTTGTGGCCGTTCAACACCCACTTATCAGCTTGTCGTGTGGCCGTGCTCAGAATCATGCGCGGGTCAGACCCCACGCCGGGCGCGGGCTCGGTCATGGCAAAGCACGAGCTGATCTCGCCACGGGCCAAAGGCTCCAAGTAGCGTTGCCGCTGCGCAGGGCTGGCCAATTGATCCAGTGCGGCGACATCCGGCTGAACAGGCGGGGCGCAATTGAGCGCACCTGGCCCCAAAAAGCTGCGGCCCACCTCTTCAAAAAATACGCAGCAGTGCGTCCATGACAAACCCAGGCCACCCAGCTCAATCGACAGGCGCGGTGGGGCCAAGCCCAAGGCCTGGGCGCGCAGCCGCAAAGCATTGATGGTTTCACGCAGGCGTGCCTGGTCGTGGGCGGCTTTCAGGTCTTCGGCGGGGATGACTTCATGCGTGATGAACTCTCGCAGCCGTCCCATCAATTCTTCAAATTCAGCTTCTGACAAATGCATGGTACGGCCTTACTTTTTCAGGCGTGTCACAAACTTTTCCCAACGGGCGCTGTCTTGCGTCATGAAATCCTTGAACTCGCTGTCGCTCAAGTAAGCCAATTCGCCGCCACCTGCTGCCAGACGGGTCTTGACCTCAGGGTGCGCAGCGGCTGACTTCACGGCCGCAGAAATTTGCCTGACGATGTCGGGTGGCGTGCCCACAGGGGCATGAAATCCGTACCAGGACAAGACGGTCACATCCGGGTAGCCCGCTTCGGCAATGGTGGGCACATCGGGCAGTTGGGCGCTTCGCTTGTCACTGGTATTGGCCAGTGCCTTCAGCTTGCCTGCCTTGACCTGGGGCACAGCCACAGAAGAAGGCACGATGGCCATAGAAGTCAGCCCGGTGATCAGGTCAGGAATCGACGGTGGGGCTCCTTTGTACAAAATGGCCTCGAGCTTGATGCCGGCCACCTGAGCAAACATCTCCACCGCCATGGACTGCGTAGAGCCAATGCCACCGTCGCCGTATTGCAAATTGCCCGCTGCCTTGGCCATGGCGGCGAAATCTTTGACGGAATTGGCTGTTGATTGGTTAGGCACCAAAAAGTAACTGGGCGACTGCGCAAAGCGTGCCACGGGCACAAAGTCAGCAGGTTTCCAGCGCAGGTTGTTTTGCATCATGGGGCTGGTGATCAGAAAAGGCGCGCTCACCAACAAGGTATAGCCGTCCGGCGCAGCACCAGCCACGGCCTCAGCGCCAATGCTGCCACTGGCACCGGGTTTGGCTTCCACCACAAAGGCTTGACCCAATTCTTCAGCGAGCCGTATGGTGATGGCTCGGGTTTGAACATCCACCACACCACCCGCAGGGTAGGGCACGATCACCCGCACTGGCTTGGTCGGCCACGACTGAGCTTGCGCAAAAACGGTTGTGGCGACCAAGGTAAACCCTAGCCAAAGTTGACGTAAATGAACTGCGCGCATGCGGATGTCTCCTTGCTTGAAATCATGGCCAGACCGTTGGCTGCATCTGGACTGCTGCTGAGCTTAGGCGACAAGTTGCCAAGCTGTAAACTGATTCAATGACACCCATGCGACGAAAATGGAAATCCACTTGGACAGGGCTTTTGCTAGGACTCGTGGTGGGTGCTGTACTGGCATACGGCTTGATCCGCTGGCAGTCCGAAAACCGGGGAGTCGAAGTCAACGGCTGGCGCGTCAGCATGGGCACAGGTAATTTTGGCAACGACTACTTGCTGCGAGCGGCCATTGCGGTGTATTCACTGGGCAATGCGATTCCCGAAGAAGCGCTCTTCTTTCATGCATTCAAAGATGTGGATGGCCAAAAGCTTTCAGGGCAGCAGCGCTATGTGGTTCGCTTTCCGCAAGGCTATGCGCCGCCTGTGGGGGCATTTTGGTCGCTCACCATATACAACGCCGCCGACAGCTACCTGGCACACAACCCCATTCAGCGCTACTCGATCAGCGACCGTACGCCAGGCGTGGTGAAGGACGCAGACGGGGGCTGGTCGTTTTACCTACAGCACCAAGCGCCTGCAGGCGTTGAAGCCAATTGGCTGCCCGTGCCCCCAGGGGACTTCACGGTGACCCTGCGCACCTATATGCCTAAACCTGAATTGCTCAATTTGACCTGGAAGCCCCCGGGCATTGCGCGCCGATAGGCTTCCCATGAAAGCATTCACATGAACGCCATGCCAAACCCAAGCGGCTGGGACATCAAACACTTGCTGCTCACCACCGCCGTATCTGCCGTGCTGTTTGCGGCGCTGACCATTTACGTTGTTCCTCGAGTGATCATGCGTGTGGCGCAGTACAAACTCAGCACGGTTGAGCAAATCACCGATGAAGGCAAAGCCCCCCTCAACCAGATCAGCCACACGCATCGCTTGGCCACAGCCGATGACCGCGTGATCGTGCGGCCCAATAACGACACCTTCTATTCGTCTGCTTGGTTGGACTTGAGCCGTGGCCCTTTGCTTCTGAATGTGCCTGCCATGGGCGAGCGCTACTACTCACTGCAAATCATGGATGCTTGGAGCAATGCTTTTGCCTATGTTGGCAAGCGGGCGACGGGAAGTGAGGCAGGCGCTTACGCCATCACAGGCCCCGGCTGGGCAGGAAAGTTACCCGACGGTGTAAAGCAAATTCAGTCGCCTACCAACACGGTCTGGATCATTGGCCGCACCATGGTCTATGGCCCTGCAGATGTGAGCGTTGTTGCCGCGCTGCAAGCGCAAATCACCTTGACACCATGGACCCATTAGGTCGCAGGCTGGGAGTGCGCAGATGAAGGTGAACTGATGACCGTGCGCCGAGAGGGACCTCAAATATGAGCGTTCACCCTAGGCGCATGCCGCATGTGCAGTGACAGGCTCAGCGCATCCATGTGGTTCTTGTTGCGCGACAAAATGGCATGGGCCAGCGGCAGAAAGTCTGATTCTTCATACCGTGCGTGCGCCTTGTAGCTGCTGACCAAGTGGTCTAGCGCCTGCGTATTGATATTGCTGCTGTGGCCCTTGGCTACCTTTTTGAGTTCGGGCTCCAACTTGTTCCAGGCAGATTCAACCACGCGGTGCTCAGCCGTCAACTGATCCACCAACACCTTGATGCGATCCCGCTCTTCGCCCTTGGTGGCACTTGCCAGCACGGCAGGGAACAGTTCTCGTTCTTCCTCAGCGTGATGCTCAAACACCGCTTGGCGAAAAAATGCCAACGTGTCTTCGGCAATCTTGCGTGCTTTTTCTGCTGGAGCCAGCAGCGCAGGCAATTCGCCAAACGCATCCAGATGCGTGAGGATGCCAGCGTGGCAATTTGAGAAATTCATCAGCGGCTCGTCGGGCTGCTGCATGGTGGTTTGTTGCGTCATGTTGTCACCTGATGGATGAACGAGCCAAGGCTATCCCTTCAGCCCGAGTGCTCACTGAAAGGCAATGTAGCAAATTGACGGCAGTTTGGGGAATGAACCTGATTGAAACTTGATGCAGGTCATGAATGCAAGCTGATATGACGAGCGCATTGCGTGCCTCGGCTTCAATTCACCAGCGCCACCGATTTAACTTGGGCCCACACCTGCATGCCCGAGCTCAGTGCTAGTTGGTGAACTGACCGCTGCGTGACGCGAGCGATCAGCAGCGTATCGGTGTCGGCCACTTTTTCGGGTGAAGCACCGTGCAAGGCCAATTGCACCAGGCTTTGCGATGCATGTGCATCGGGTCCAATGGCCTTCACACGGCACGGCAGTAGGTTCTGGATGCTGGTGTGCTCCGGCTTGACAGTCGCTAAGCTCACATCGCGGGCCAATACGCGCAGGCGCACCTTTTGGCCCAAATGCAAGCCGCGGTCTTTCACCCACAGCGCACCACCTGCAAAGCTGACATGGGCAAGATGCCATGAGGTGTCCAGTGCGATCACTTCGCCTTCAATCAGCACACCCAGGTCTTCGCCCAAATTGATGGGCAAATCTACACGGGACAGGACCTCGGCCACTGGGCCCGCTGCCACAACGCGGCCTGCATCTAACATCACCAGTGTGTCCGCGAGTCGTGCCACTTCGTCGGCCGCATGGCTCACATACAGCATGGGGATGTTCAACTCGTCGCGCAGCCGCTCCAGCCAGGGCAAGATTTCTTGCTTGCGGGCATGGTCCAGTGACGCGAGGGGTTCATCCATCAGCAGCAGCCTGGGCTGGGTGGCGAGTGCTCGGGCGATGGCCACACGCTGGCGTTCACCGCCCGACAGATCGTGAACGCTGCGAGTGAGCAGCTTTTCAATACCCAACAATTCGATGGCTTGCTCAAGCGATTGCCCAGCTGGCGTGCCGTCCCCACTGGGGTCACGTGACCTTGCAGAAGTGCGCTTGGCACGCTGGTGGCCGAACTGAAGGTTTTGTTGCACGGTCAAGTGCGGCAACAGGCTGGCTTCTTGGAATACGTAGCCCAAACGTCGCATGTGTGTGGGCACGAACAGGTTTTGGGTGTCGTCTTGCCATAAGCCTGCATTGCCGACTGCACCTTCCGGGTCATTTGGTTTGTCTGGATCATGTGCGTTGATCTGCACTCGAGCATGTTGTGCGCGCTCCAGGCCTGCGACACAGCGCAGCAGGCTGGTCTTGCCTGATCCTGAAGCGCCGTACAGCACGGTGATGCCGCGATCAGGCAATTGCAAATCCACATCCAACAAGAAGTCGGCGCGCTGAAGCGTCAGACGTATCTGCATCAGCGCACCATGCCTGGATGCTTGCGGTGTGCCAGGTTCAAGGCCAGCAAAATCGCAAACGAGAAAGCCACCATCAATGCGGCTAAGGCATGGGCTTGGCCGTACTGCAAGGCCTCGACATGGTCGTAAATCTGCACAGACACGACGCGGGTTTGCCCGGGAATATTGCCGCCCAGCATCAGCACCACGCCAAACTCCCCCACGGTGTGGGCAAAACTCAGCACAGTGGCGGTGACAAAGCCGGGGCGTGCCAGTGGCAGTACCACGTTAAAGAACGTGTCCCAAGGCCCTGCACGCAAGGTGGCGGCCACCTCCAGTGGGCGCTCGCCAATGGCCTCAAACGCATGCTGCAGCGGCTGCACTGCGAAGGGCAGCGAATAGATGATCGAGCCCAACACTAAGCCAGCAAAACTGAAGGGCAACAGTCCCAAGCCCAACCACTGTGTGAATTGCCCGCCCCATCCCTGGGGTCCCAGGCTCACCAGCAAATAGAACCCAAGCACCGAGGGCGGTAGCACCAAGGGCAGGGCGACGATGGCGCCGACGACCGAACGCCATGATGAGCGGGTTCGTGCCAGCCACCAAGCCAAAGGCGTGCTGATCACCAACAGCAACACCGTGGTGATACTGGCCAGACGCAGCGTCAAGCCAATTGCAGACAGGTCTTCAGCAGGGATCAGCATAGGCGGTCAGTGCCCATAACCACTGGCGGTGATCAGCGCACGTGCTGTTGGGCTTTGAAGGTACGTCAGCAGCGCCTTGGCTGCAGAACTGTCTTTGCCTTTGGTGAGCAGTGCTGCATCTTGGCGGATCGCATCATGCATGCTGGGCGGCACGAGCCAAAAGGAACCTGCGCCCATTTGCCCGTCCACCATCACCTGTGACAGTGCCACAAAGCCCAACTCCGCATTGCCGCTGGAGACAAATTGGTACGTTTGAGCGATGTTTTCACCCATGACAATTCGGCCCTGCACGGCCTTATGGATATTGAGTTTCTCCAAGGTCTGCACTGCCGCTTGGCCATAGGGTGCGGAGGCTGGATTGGCAATGGCAAGGTGTTTGAACTTGTCGGTCTTCAGAATCTCGGGTCGTTCATCAATCAGGCTTGGGTTGGTGCTCCAAAGCGCAAGTCGACCGACGGCATAGGTGAATCGACTGCCTTTCACGGCCAAATTTTCCGTTTCGAGACGGGCGGGTGTTTCGTCATCGGCAGACAGGAGTACCTGAAACGGTGCGCCGTTCTTGATTTGCGCATACAGCTTGCCAGTTGAACCCGCTGATGCGATGACTTTGTGACCGGTTTGCTTTTCAAACTCAACGACAAGCTTTTGCAGAGGTCCTGCAAAATTCGCAGCTACGGCCACCTTGACTTCGTCGCAGTGGGCCGCTCCACCAAGAAGCAAGACCACACTGGCGAGGGCTGATCGTAGGAAATTCATGGTCTATCGCTATTCATCAATTGAATAGCGAAAGTATAGCGAAGCGGCTCTGTGCACAATGTGCATGCATGGCACGGCTTCAACTCATCGACGCACTGGGACAGACGTCAACCGATAAACGGGTTGAAATTCTGCGCTTGATCGCGCGCAGTGGCTCAATATCACAAGCCGCACGCGATGCTGGCGTCAGTTACAAGGCCGCTTGGCAGGCCATCGATACCTTGACCAATCTTGCCCGCGTGGCATTGGTCGAAAAGGCCATCGGTGGCGCAGGGGGCGGTGGCGCGCGGCTGACGCCAGCAGGACAGCATTTGTTGGCGACAGCACAGGCCTTGGAAAAGGCACGGCAGAGCGTGCTGGACGGTGCAAGCGGTATGCCGCCGGGTGGTGCGCTGGCGCTCAAGACCAGCATGCGCAACCAAATCCCATGCACCGTGACCGGGTTGCAAAGCAAAGGACGGATGGTGCGCGTCTTGATGGAGATGGGGCAAGCAATCCATAGCGCTGACGTGGCGGCAACTGTGCCGCTGGTGTCCCGCATTACTTTGGAAAGTTCAGAGCTGCTGGGGCTGCAGACAGGCATGCCTGTGCTTGCGCTGTTCAAGGCGACTGCTGTGCTCGTCGTGTCAGCCGAAGCGCAGTTTGCCCAAGCAGACAAGAATTGCTTGCCCGGAAATGTTCAGCGTGTAGCGCGCGCAAAAGACCGAACCGAGGCTGATGAGTATTCGGTCAATCTAGAGGGCGGAATGCAGCTGGCGGGATTTGGCTTGGCAGGTGTGCGCTTGCGAAAGAACAGCGAGGTTTTCGCCTGTGTGGACGAATCGGCTGTCGTTATTGCGCAGTAGGGCGATAGTCCCGAAAGAGGGCTCAGTGGTTGGTCATCAGTGGTCGGTCAGTTTGCGGTAAATCGTTGCCCGGCTGATACCCAAAATGCGCGCAGCTTCGGTAACATTCCCTTTCGTCTTGGCAAGTGTCACGCGAATCAAATCAGACTCGGCAACCTTCAGCGTCTTTTCGGCCTTTTCTGTTTTTGCGGCAGGCCCATGCTGATTCGCCAAAGCGACTGCGAGCAAGCTGACACGCAAGCCAGACCAAAGCGGTGCTTCCATCGGCATACCAGTGCTTGACAGTGCTGAATCAAACACCATTTGCCAGGGCATCGCAAACAGGTCACTGCAATGCATGGCACCTGATTGGCGCGTCACTGGCATGTGAATCAAATGACGGGCCACGCCGTTGGACCCTGTGACGAAGCCATCAGCATCAAGTGTGATCAGGGCATCGGCATCAATATTCAAACCACGGCCGGGCCAATTGAAGCGCAACAGCAAGGCATAGGGCTGCTGAAGCAGCATGGCGTTTTCGATGCTGCGCGCAGATTGTTCTACCAGGTGTTTGAGCTCAGGTCGCTCTGGCACGTCTACACCGGTGAGATCCAGCATGCCTATGCATTGACCCAGTGGTCCAAATAGCGGTGCCCCAGCGCAGCTGTAGATGGCGGTGTCTGCAAAGAAATGCTCACCACGGTGTAACCACACAGACTGGTGCTCAGCCAGCGCTGCGCCGATAGCGGTTGTGCCCACTGCTGCTTCGGACAGATTCACGCCAATCCTGGCGATGTTGTTTGCACGCGGGTCGCTTCGGTCAATGGGGCCACTGGTGTTGATGACGACGCCGTGTGCATCCGTCAGAATGGCAAAGTAACGCGTCATGGCCATGGCATGCGCCATTTGTTCCATGACAGGATTTGCTGCGGTCAAAAGCTGCCGATTTGACTCTAGCGCAAGCGCAGTAGACGCCTTGCTGACAGCATCAAACGTGACCTGTGCATCTGGTTGATGACCCAAGCCCAGGCACCGCCGCCAGGAGCGCTCAATGGCCGGGTCCAGCGGTGTGGCTGCAAATGTCTTCTCAACAAACACCGAATTTCTGGCGTGTTCTATCAACGCAAGACGATCTGTGGAAGGTTTCAAAGAAGGTGAAGCCATGTCTGGCTGACAGTGTAATCAGAGTGATGTGTCTCATTTTGAGAATTTCTCGCATTTCAAGCAAGCCATCTAGGGTTTTGCCTAGGAGGGTGATGTTCATCGCTGTCAAGAATCAAGGCAGTGCTTCAGTTTCATCCACCCCTTATGAAGCCGCAAACATAGGAGACAAACGCATGAAAGTTCAACTCAAGGTCAATGGCCGTGCGACAAGCGTCGACGCGCCGCCGAACACATTGCTGGTTCACGCGCTACGTGAGGAGCTCAAGCTCACTGGCACCCATGTGGGCTGCGACACGGCGCAGTGTGGTGCCTGCACGGTCATTGTGAATGGGCGAGCCATCAAGTCCTGCAACACGCTTGTGGCCCAGCATCCTGGGGCTGATGTGACCACGATTGAAGGCTTGGCAGCTGCTGATGGCACCATGCACCCGATGCAGGCGGCTTTTAAGGAGTGTCACGGTCTGCAGTGCGGGTTTTGTACCCCTGGCATGGTGATGAGCGCAGTGGACCTCGTCAAAACGCACCCCAAGGCAAGCGAAACGGAGATTCGGGAGCTGCTGGAGGGCAACCTGTGCCGCTGCACAGGCTATCAAAACATCGTGAAAGCCGTGCAACAGGGCCGCGATGCCATGTTGGCCGTGGCTGCTTAAGGAGACAAGAAAATGGGTGCATCAGATTTCTCCAAGCTTCCCCACATCGGTGAATCCCTTCGCCGTAAAGAGGACTATCGCTTTTTGACCGGGGCAGGCAACTACACCGACGACATCAACCTTGCAAATCAGTCTTACGCTGTGTTCGTGCGCTCCCCGCATGCACATGCTGCTATCAAAAGCATAGATTTAGCGGCAGCTGAGGCCATGCCAGGCGTCAGCAAAATATTTACCGGCAAAGACATTGAAGGAAAAATGGGCGGCTTGCCCTGCGGTTGGCTGATCAACAACCCTGACGGTACGCCCATGAAGGAGCCCATGCACCCGATCCTGGCGATTGGCAAGGTGCGCTATGTGGGCGACCATGTGGCCATGGTGGTGGCCGACACCTACGAGCAAGCACGCAACGCTGCCGAGGCTGTGGTTGTCGATTACGACATGTTGGGCGCAGTGGTTTGTGTCAGTGACGCTGCTAAGGCAACTGCACTGCACGACATCGCCCCCGACAACCATTGCTACAAATGGAGCATCGGTGACAAAGGCGCTGTGGATGCGGTGTTTGCGAGTGCCGCGCACGTGACCAAGCTCGATTTGACCAACAACCGCCTGATACCCAACGCCATGGAGCCTCGCGCCGCCATTGGTTCGTATAACCGGGCCAACGACGAATACACGCTGTACGTCTCCAACCAAAACCCGCACGTCGAGCGCCTCTTGATGACGGCCTTTGTTTTGGGCTTGCCCGAACACAAGGTGCGCGTGATTGCGCCAGATGTTGGTGGCGGCTTTGGTTCCAAAATCTTTCTGTACGCAGAAGACGTTTGCCTGACTTGGGCGTCCAAACAGCTCAACCGCAGCATCAAGTGGACGGCCGACCGCGCCGAGGCTTTCGTGTCGGATGCCCATGGCCGCGATCACGTGAGCCATGCTGAAATGGCCATGGACAAAGATGGCAAGTTCTTGGCGATGCGTGTGCACACTGATGCCAACCTAGGGGCCTACCTGTCCACCTTCAGCACTGCAGTTCCGACGATTCTGTATGCCACCTTGCTGGCGGGCCAGTACACCACACCACAGGTCTATGTGGAGGTGGACGCCTGGTTCACCAACACAGCGCCCGTCGATGCCTACCGCGGAGCAGGGCGCCCCGAGGCGACCTATTTGCTGGAGCGATTGGTCAGCCGCTGCGCCTGGGACATGGGCCTGGGGCAGGACGAGATCCGCAAGCGCAACTTCATCACCACGTTCCCGTACCAAACGCCTGTGGCGCTGCAGTACGACATTGGCGACTATCACGCCTGTATGGACAAGGCCCAAAAGCTGGCAGAAGTCGATGGCTTTGCTGCGCGTAAGGCTGCCAGCGCTGCCAAAGGCTTGAAGCGCGGCATCGGCTATTCAAGCTACATCGAAGCCTGCGGCATCGCGCCTAGCAATATTGCGGGCGCATTGGGCGCACGCGCTGGCTTGTTTGAATGCGGCGAGATTCGCGTTCACCCGACGGGTAGCGTCACGGTGTTTACGGGGTCGCACAGCCATGGTCAAGGCCATGAAACCACGTTTGCGCAAGTGGTTGCTGCACGTCTGGGCATCCCAGTGGAAAACGTGGATGTGGTTCACGGCGACACGGGTCGCGTGCCCTTTGGCATGGGTACCTACGGTTCACGCTCTATCTCTGTCGGCGGCGCCGCCATCATGAAGGCCCTCGACAAAATCGAGACCAAGGCCAAGAAGATAGCGGCGCACCTGATGGAGGCCAGCGACTCGGACATCGAGTTCAGCAACGGCGAATTCACCGTCAAAGGCACGGACAAGAAAGTTCCCTTTGCCGGTGTCTCGTTGGCTGCCTATGTGCCGCACAACTACCCGCTGGACAAGCTGGAGCCGGGCCTGAACGAAACCGCGTTCTATGACCCGACCAATTTCACGTTCCCCGCTGGCACCTACATCTGCGAGGTGGATGTAGACCCCGCCACGGGAACTGTCACGGTGGATCGCTTCAGTGCTGTGGATGACTTTGGCACCATCATCAACCCGATGATTGTCGAAGGCCAGGTTCATGGCGGTGTTGTTCAAGGCATTGGACAGGCCTTGATGGAAAACTGCGTGTACGACAAGGAAACAGGCCAATTGCTCACAGGCAGTTTCATGGATTACGCCATGCCGCGTGCGGACGATTTCCCGCATTTCAAGCTTGACACCGTTTGCACGCCGTGCACCCACAACCCTTTAGGCACCAAAGGTTGCGGCGAAGCGGGGGCCATTGGCTCACCGCCGGCCGTCATCAATGCGGTGCTCGACGCGTTGCGCGATCTGGGTGTCAAAGAATTTGACATGCCCGCTTCACCAGGCCGTGTCTGGTCTGCCATTCAGTCGGCCAAGGCCTAAGGAGTAAACCATGTATCCCTTCACCATAGAACGCCCCACCACTCTCGCAGACGCTACCCAACTGGCTGGCGCTGGTGCCAAACTGTTGGCAGGCGGGCAAACCTTGTTGGCCTCCATGAAAATGCGCTTGGCTGCACCAGAACAACTGGCGGACCTGGGCGCCGTCGCAGAGCTTGCGGGCATCAAACGCGAAGGCAACACGGTTCGCATTGGCGCCATGACGCGGCATGCCGATGTCGCCACCAATGCGGACGTGCTGGCTGCGATTCCTGCGCTGGCGGATCTGGCCAGTGGCATTGGCGACCGGCAAGTGCGCGCCATGGGCACAATCGGTGGATCTGTCGCCAATAACGACCCGGCAGCCTGCTACCCCAGTGCTGTTTTGGCGTTGGGTGCGACGGTGCACACCACGCAGCGCCAGATTGCGGCGGACGAATTCTTTCAAGGCATGTTCACGACAGCCTTGAACGAGGGCGAAGTCATCACGGCCATCAGCTTTCCGGTCCCAGGCAAGGCCGCGTACATGAAGTTCCGCCAACCCGCGTCGCGCTTTGCCATGATTGGCGTGTTCGTCGCCCAGACAGCGTCCGGTGTCAGGGTGGCCGTGACGGGCGGCGGCAACGGCGTGTTCAGGCACCAGGGTTTGGAGGCTGCCTTGATCCAGAGCTTTACGGCGGCGGCTGCTGCGGGTGTCAAAATCGACCCCGCCGATTACAGTGCAGACTTGCATGCCAGCTCGGCCTATCGTGCCAATCTGGTCAGCGTGATGACGCAGCGTGCTGTGGCCAAGGCGCTCGCTTGAGTCCTTGCCTGAGCAAAGGCCCCGCTTGCGGGGCTTTTTTATGATGAATATGCTTGTTTCGGCATGACTGTATTCATTTTATTGCTATCTAATTTGTAGTATTGAAGGATTTTCCTCATGTTTGCCAGCATCAGTGCGCTTCAGCTTGGCCTGCAATCTGCGGGCTACTACGCAGATCGACGCTTGGCAACAGCGGTTTTTCTGGCGCTGAAGCTTCAGCGGCCTCTATTGCTAGAGGGCGAGCCTGGCGTGGGTAAAACCGCGCTGGCCAAAGCCTTGTCCGTGGCACTGCAACGCGAGCTGATTCGCTTGCAGTGTTATGACGGCATGGAGCAGCGAGAGGCCTTGTACGAATGGAACTATGCAGCGCAACTGCTGCACATGAGGGCTGCTGAAGCCGCCCACCAAACCACCTTGCAAATTGAGCAAGAGGTCTACCAAGACAAATACCTGATCCGTCGCCCGCTATTGCAAGCCTTGCAAACGCCAGCGCCGGGCGCGGTGCTGCTGATCGACGAGGTGGACCGTGCGGATGAACCCTTTGAAGCCTTTTTGCTGGAGTACCTGGGTGAATACCAGGTCAGCATTCCCGAGCTTGGCACGCTGAGTGCGTTGGTGCCCCCGATTACCCTGCTGACCAGCAACCGCACGCGGGATCTGAACGATGCGGTAAAGCGCCGCTGCCTCTACCACTGGCTGGACTACCCTGACCGTGAGCGCGAACTTACCATCGTGCGCGCTTTGGTGCCCGAAGCGTCGCAGGCTTTGTCTGACCAGGTGGCGCATGTCGTGGGGCGTTTGCGCAGCCAGCCCTATGCAGATGCGTTCCAGCGTGCGCCAGGCATTGCGGAAACCGTGGAATGGGCGAGGGCGCTGGTTGCTTTGGATACTTTGGTGGTCGACCCAGAAGTGATCAGCGACACTGCAGGTATTCTGTTTAAGCAGCGCGAGGATGTTGCTGCCCTCACGCAGACCTTGGCAGCTGAACTGTTGCAGCCTGAAGAGACGCAGTGATCTGACTTTGGCCATGTAAGTCAAACCCATGCAACTCGGTGACGCACGCAGCGGCAAATTAGCCGACAACCTCAGCGCCTTTGGCCGCACCTTGCGCCGCGCCGGCTTGAGCGTGGACGCGTCCCGCATGGCCTTGGCGTCTGAGGCGGCCTTGCTGGTGGGGCTGGGCAGCAAGCTGGACTTCTCTGCTGCATTGGAATCTGTTTTGGTCAGCCGAGAGGCAGACCGCATGGTGTTTCGTGAACTGTTTGACGCTTATTTTCGCGACCCGGAAATGGCCAACAAGCTGCTGTCGCAAATGCTGCCCAGTGCCGAGGGCAAAGCCGAGCCCAGCAAGCGCAGGCCGCGTGTGCGTGAAGCCTTGACACCCCTACAAGCAGCGGAGCGCGCCAAACCCAAGACGCAACCGGATCAAAAGGTCGATCTGGACGCGGCCATGACGGCCAGCGATGCCACTCGACTGCGGCACGCAGACTTTAACGGCCTGAGTGCCAGCGAATACCAATTGGTGCAGCGCCTGGTTCGCGATATCGCACTGCCGGTCCCGTGCATCCCCACACGTCGGGCTAAAGCTGGCCCACGTGGCGGCCGCCCCCATTGGCCCAGCATCTTGCACGAGGCTGCACAGACTGGTGGTGAGGTGCTGCGCCTGCCGCGCTCGCAGCGGCGGACAGCGCCTTTGCCGCTGCTGATTCTGGTGGACGTATCGGGCTCGATGGAGCGCTATGCGCGCTTGCTGCTCGCATTTTTGCACGCGGCAACTGCGGGCAACCCCCGCCGAGACGTGTTTGCCTTTGGCACCCACCTGACAGATTTAACGCCTGCTTTTGCACAAGGCGATACCGATGCCATGCTGGCAAACGCATCAGCCTTGGTTGACGATTTTGCGGGCGGAACCCGCTTGGGTGAGTCCATCAGCACCTTACGTTTGCGCCATGCACGGCGGCTGGTTGGGCGGCGTACCTTGGTGCTAATGATCAGCGATGGGCTGGATACCGGCGAGCCCGCGCTGCTTACCTCAGAGTTGGACTGGCTGCATCGACATTGCCGCCGTCTCTTGTGGTTGAATCCACTGCTTCGCTTTGATGGCTATGCACCAACCGCGCGCGGTGCCGCCGTATTGCACCAAAAGGCAGATGCCATGTTGGCCGTACATAACCTGGAACGGCTACAAGATTTAGCCTCCAGCATTGCCGCTTTGATGCGGCGATAACACAAAGAAGATAGGAAACCCATATGGATATGCAAGGCAGCCGCCACCTGAACATTAACCAGCAACAAGCCTGGGAAGCCCTGAACGACCCTGAAGTGCTCAAAGCCTGCATCCCTGGCTGCGAGAAGATCGAGTTGATCGAAGAAAACCGCTATGCCGTGGGCGTGGCCGTCAAGGTCGGCCCGGTGTCTGCCAAGTTTGCCGGCAAGATATCGTTGACCGACATGCTGCCACCGCACAGTTATGCCATCAATTTTGACGGGCAAGGCGGCGCTGCAGGTTTTGGCAAAGGCACGGCCCAAGTCGTGCTCACCCCAAAAGATGAGGGCTGTGACCTGGACTACAGCGTCAGCGCCCAGGTAGGCGGCAAGATTGCGCAGGTGGGCCAGCGTTTGATTGACGGCGTAGCCAAGAGCATGGCTGAGGATTTCTTCAAGCGATTTGATGCTGAAATGGCGCGCCAATACGCCCCAGCGGGTGCAGAAGATGCTTCTGAAACAATAGCAAACTTTGATGATGGGTCTGCCGAAGGAGCCCAAAAGACCACGATCATGTCTGGCTGGGCATGGGCCGCAATTGGGGCGGCCTTGTTTGCGTTGTTTGTTTACCTGATGTGAACTGAAAGCTGAGGCGCTCGTGGAAAACATAGACGTTCTGGTGCTGCGCACTTTGCGTGATTGGCGTTTGGCAGGCTTGCGTGCAACGCTGGTCACCGTGGTGCGAACCTGGGGTTCTTCACCCCGTCCGGTGGGTTCTACCATGGCGCTGTGCGAAAACGGTGCAGTCGTCGGATCGGTGTCGGGCGGCTGTATTGAAGACGACCTGATTGCGCGCTATACCCGCAGCCAGAGTGGCGCGCCGTCCCCAAACCACATGCCGAGCGGGAAGCCCAGTTTTGCCAAATATGGTGTGTCGGCGGACGAGGCACATCGTTTTGGCTTGCCCTGTGGCGGTACGTTGGAATTGCTGTTGGAGCCTAATCCCGATGCCTCCATGATGGCCAGTCTGGTAAATGGTCTGGAGCATGGCCGACTCATGCGACGCGTGGTACGGCTGGTGGACGGCGTGGTCACACTTTCTGAGGCGGTCTCCCCAGCCTTGCTGAGTGTCAGTGCGACAGAGTTGACCAACACCTTTGGCCCTGAATACCGCATGCTGCTGATAGGCGCAGGCCAGTTGAGTGAATACTTGGCCACCATGGCAATCTTCAGTGGGTTTGCCGTGACGGTGTGTGACCCGCGAGAGGAATACCGAGGGGCTTGGAATGTTCCTGCTGCCAGAGTGCTGTCTGATATGCCAGACGACGTGGTGCAAGCCTTTAAGCCCGATCGGCGCAGTTGCGTCGTGGCGCTGACGCATGACCCTAAGCTGGATGACCTGGCCCTGTTGGAGGCCTTAAAGTCTGATGCGTTCTATGTTGGTGCCATTGGCAGCCGCCGCAATGCGCATGCGCGCAAGCTGCGCATGATTGAGCACTTTGACCAGACGGAAGAGGGTTTGGCCAACCTACGTGGGCCCATTGGTATCTATATTGGGAGTAAGACACCGCCAGAAATTGCCGTCAGCGTGATGGCTGAGGTACTGGCGGTGAAAAATGGTGTGCCGCTGCCGAGAGACATGGCAGTGGGGCCCGCCAAAGATGAGCAGGCGATTGCTTACTTTGATGCAGACACGCCGGTGTGCGGCGTGCCTGTGCGCTGATCAGTTGTCCCAGTCGCCGCCTGCGTCGCCACCACCTGCATCATCCCACCCGCCGCCATCTTGCACGCCAAAGTTTTGGCCGCCCATGTCGGCGTTTTGGGGTGAAGGCTCGTAGCCGCCGAAGTTATTGCCGTTACCGTTGTCCTTGTGTTGGCTTGTGTGCTCGTCGTTGCCCATCAGCGTTTTGCCGATGGCATTGGCTGCCATCATGCCAGCGCCCACCGCCAAACCTGTGGCCAGACCGCCTGCAATTTTGCTGCCCATGCCGCTGCCGACCGGGGCTTGTCCGTAGCCCGCTTGGCCATAGGGCGGCTGACCATAAGGTGCAGGCGCAGCATTGCCCATGCCAAAGCTCTGTGGGCCGCTTAAGCCACTGCTGGCTCCTATGCCGCCGTTGTAGCCCGGTGCTTGTGGCGCTGCAGCGGCCTTTTTGCGGTTCAGGACAAAGTAGAGGCCCACTGCCGCTGCGCCCAGGCCCAAGGCCATGCCCCAGGGGAATGATGGCGCGGGCGCGGGCGCGGCGGGCATGGTGCTGGCTACCGGGTGGTTGCTGGTCGTGGCCAAGCTGTTGGACGCGCCAGCAGGTTTGGCCGCAATTTGGCTGCGCAAATGTTGCACAGATTCTGGCTTGATGCGTGGCAGGCCAGGGGCCAGCTTTTCCGCTGTCTGCAGTTCTTCTTGGGCGCGGCTCATATTGCCTTGGCGCGCTGACAACTCAGCCTGCACAAAATGCGCCTGAGCGCTGTTGGGGTGCGCCACCAACACCTGCTGCATCATCGTCTGGGCTTTGTCGAGCTGGCCTGCATTCGCCGCCTCGTAAACCTGAGCCAAAGTAGGTTCACTTTGGGCCATAGCCGAGCCCATGCCCAACAGGGCAGCAGCCACAATCCAAGGACGCATGTGACCTTGAAGGCGATGTTGAAGAGATTTCATACGGGTTAAAAGCCTGTGACGGCGGTTGTGTTCACTTCGCTGAAGTGAGGGCAGCAGGGCGGTTTGCAAGAGTCGTTCAAGAACTTTGGCGCGGCCTTTGGGGGCAAGCTAGGTCACGGGCTGGACAGTGACGCCCACGCTCAAGACATGGTTTGTGCCGCCGTGAATCATGCCGCGCATAGGGGACACATCAAAGTAGTCACGCCCCAGCGCGAGCGTCACGTAGTCTTCACCTGGGCTGCCAAAGCCCCAGCGGTTGTTGGTGGGGTCCAGATCGCACCACATGCCCGCTGGCCCGTCAGCGTCCCGCCCGTCCAGGCCTGTGCGCCGCTTGGCTGCCCGCTCTGGCGTGGCCGGGATGTAGACGCTCGCCCACGCATGCGAGGCGTCGCTGCCAATCAGCCGGGGCTGGCCAGGAGGTGGCTCGGTCAACAGGTAGCCGCTGACATAGCGCGCGGGCAGGCCATACGAGCGCAAGCAGGCCGTCAGGATGTGGGCGAAGTCCTGGCATACGCCTTTTTTTTGGGCGAGTGCCGCAAGCGCTGTGGTGTCCACTTCGGTGCTTTGTGACTGGTAAACAAACTCGGTGTGAATCCGCGTCATCAGCTCGATGGCGGCCTCGGCCAAGGGCCGCCCTGGCGTGAAGCTTGGGCGCGCGTAATCCACAAAGTCGGCATGTCTGGGCGAGCCTGGCGAAGCGAAGACAAACTCGGAGGCGCTGTCATAGGCGCTGGCTGCCTTGTAGCGAAACATATCGCGCGCCATCTCCCACGTCATGGCGTCCAAGTCTGGCGGCGGCGTCAACGACGCTTCGGTCAGCACGACACTGTCCGCGACGACCTTCAAAACATGGTGCGGCGTTTGCAGCGAAAAAAAACCACGCGTGTTGCCATACAAATCGTCGGTATAAGTCAGCTGAGCGGGCTCTGGCGAAATCGTCAGCGCGTGCGAAAGCAGTTTTTGCACCTCGGTATTGCGTGGCCGCAAATGCGCCATGTGCTGCGCCGTTTCAACCACAGGCTGGTAGTCATAACGCGTTTCGTGAGTAACTTGGAGTTTCATGTCAACTCGTCTGCAGCGACGGGCTGGAATGGGTAAAGTAAATCATGCTGATGTCGTCAGATACTTTGTAGGCCGCCTTGACGCAGGCTTGCAGCAATTCGTCCAAGGCTGCAGTGGGGTCGGCGTCGTTGCAAAGCTGGGCCAGCTTCCACAAGCTGGGGTCGGGCACTTCGGGGGCCAAGCCGCCGAGTTCTGTGGGCGCTGCACCTGAGAGTTTGGCCAGACGTCCCCGCAGGGTGTGCACCACCCAGGCCAGAGACCTTGGGTTGTCTCGGTCCATCACCAGCAGGTCCAGCAGTGCCACCAAGTCATGGCTTTGCTGGAACAGGGCGTGAAAGGTGATGGTGCTGTCAAACAGTGCAATCATGGCTTCAAAGCCGCCTTCTGTGTGCAGTGACTTGGCTTGCAGGCCCATGCGCATGGCGGAGGCCAAAAAGGCCAGACGTTCGATGTGTCTTCCGATGCTCAGCAGACGCCAGCCGTCGTCACGCGTCATGCGGTCGGTCTGTGCACCTGTCATCGCCGCCAAGTGGGCATTGGTGCTGCCCAAAATACGCAAAGCTGTGGTCGATGAAAAGTCGCCCTTGTCAGCATGCTCTGCGCAGGCTTGCTCAAATTCCTGTTCGGCCTGGACAATCACTCTCCACTGTGCGGGGGACAGGCGTTCACGCACGGCAAACGCGGCATTCTTGATGGCACGCAAGTTAAAGCCTACGCTGCTGGCCAATTTAGTGTCCAGCAAATCGGCCACCAAGGCACGTTCAAACACTCGACGGGCCTGCACGGCCGTCGGTACGGCGGCATTCACCAAACCGTGAAAGCTGGCCATAGACCCCAGCCACTGGAGCAGCGGCTCAGACGCCTGGTCTTCGCCGTGGAGACATTCCAACGTCAGTTGCGACAGGCGTGCTGCGTTTTCAGCCCGCTCTGAATAGCGGCCCAACCAAAACAGGTTTTGCGCGGCCCGGCTGGTAACACGGCGTCGACGCAGCGCCACATTTTCTGGCGTCAATGCGGTGTTGAGCAAGGTGGTCTGGTCTACCTGATCGCCGTTCTTGACATCCGTCATCACCCAAACGTCGGCGCTGCTGCCGCCGCGCTGCATGGAGGCGATCTCGCTGGTGGCACTGACGATGCGTGCCAAGCCACCCGGCAGTACGCGCCAGGACTGTGGCCCATCAGACACGGCAAAAACGCGAAGCACGACAGAGCGTGGCGCGATGCGCGGCTGGCTGGTGTGGGCGTTCCAGGTGGGCATTTGCGACGGGGGCAAATAGCTTTGCAGCGTGTATTCGTCAGCCTCGCGCATGATGCGGCCAGACCACTCGTCTTGTTCGCGGCGCGACAGGTTACGACCCAGCACGGCAGCAAAGCGGTCGAAACCGGGGCTGGGCGGGTAGCTGGGTTTAACGACACAATCCGCCAACTGCGGCAAGGCGCTTTCCATGGCAGAGCGTTCACCGCACCACCAGGTCGGCAGCGCGGGCAAGCTGAGCTCTTCGTTCAGCAAGTGTCTGGCCAAAGCGGGCAAGAAGCCCAAAAGGGCAGGAGACTCTAAAAACGCAGATCCTGGTGCATTGGCGATCAGCAAGTTACCTGCTCGGATGGCTTGAAGCAGCCCGGGCACACCCAGGCGTGAGTCGGATCGCAACTCCAATGGATCCAAAAACTCATCGTCGAGGCGTTTGAGCAGGCCATGCACGGGCTCGAGGCCCCGCAGGGTTTTCAGGTAAACACGTTGGTCGCGCACCGTCAGGTCGCTGCCTTCCACCAGGGTCAGGCCCAGGTAGCGTGCGAGATAAGCGTGTTCAAAATAGGTTTCGTTGAAGGGGCCGGGCGTCAGCAAGGCGATATGTGCATCTTTGCCTGCCGGACTCATCATCTTCAGGTTGTCAATCAAAGCGCGGTAGGCAGAGGCCAGCCGTTGCACTTTCATGGACGCAAAAGCTTCCGGAAACTGGCGCGAGATGGAAAGTCGGTTTTCCATCAAATAGCCCAAACCAGACGGGGCTTGGGTACGCTGCGACAGCACCCACCAGTTACCGTCGGGGCCACGCACCAAATCAAATGCGGCAATGTGCAGATGCGTGCCGTCTGGCGGAATCATGCCGTGTACGCTGCGCAAATAGCCTGGGTGACCTTGCACCAACGCGGGTGGGACCAAACCTCGCGTCAAGAGCTTTTGCGGCCCGTACATATCGGCCATCAGTCGGTCCAGCACGCGCACCCGCTGCTTGATGCCGACCTCAATGCGTTGCCAACTCTGAGGCGTCAGAATCAGGGGGAACAAATCCAATGACCAGGGGCGCTGGGGCTGGTCTGCTTCGGCATAGACGTTGTAGGTGATGCCGTTATCGCGAATTTGCCGCTGAATGTTTTCTGTGCGGCGGTTCAGATCGGGCCAGCCTTGCGGGCCCAATTGCTCAAAAAACTCGGCCCAGTGCGGCAGAATGGGCCGCGACTTGCTTGTGTCAGCGGCCGAAGGCCCCGACTCTGGCGCCGCACCGCGTAACTCATCAAAGTGCCCGGCCACAGCCGGTGCGCCCAACACGTTGGCCCACGGCGAGGCCGGTGCATCTGCTGCACTGGTCGTTTGGCGAACGGTATGGGTGCTATCCACTTTGGGGCTGGTTTCTGATTTTGCAGCAGGTTTGGGTTCAGTCGTCATCACTGCCCATCATGCCACCTAGAAGAGAGCCCCCTGCCAAGCCGCCCATCAGACCACTTTCTTCCTTGCTTCCACCGGTTTGCGGGGCGGCAGCGAAGACACGGCTCGCCAGACGCGAAAACGGAAGGCTTTGGAGCCACACCTGACCCGGTCCGGTCAGTTTGGCAAAAAACAGGCCTTCGCCGCCAAAAAGGGCTGTTTTGACCTTGCCGACATATTGAATTTCAAAGCTCACGCCTGCGGTGTAGGCCACCACACATCCCGTATCCACAAACAGGCTTTCGCCTGTTTGCAGGTCACGCCGCATCACCGTGCCGCCAGCGTGCACAAAGGCCAGACCGTCGCCATCGAGCTTTTGCATGACAAAGCCTTCGCCCCCAAAGAAGCCCACAGACAGCTTCTTTTGAAAGGCAATGCCCAGCGAAACGCCGCGCGCAGCGCACAAAAAGGCGTCTTTTTGGCAAATCAAGGTGCCGCCGAGCTGTCTTAAATCCATGGGCAAAATTTTGCCGGGGTAGGGCGCAGCAAAAGCCACCTTGCGCTTTACGCTGTCTTGATTGGTGAACACAGTGGTAAACAGCGATTCACCCGTGATCAGCCGCTTGCCAGCCCCCAGCAATTTGCCGAACAAACCGCCACCACTTTGGTTGGAGCCGTCGCCAAACACGGTATCCATGGCCACGCCGGATTCCATGTACATCATGCTGCCCGCTTCACCAATGGCCGCTTCATTGGGATCAAGTTCCACTTCAACGAACTGCATTTCTGCGCCGATGATTTTGTAGTCGATGACGTCCATGCTCATGGGTTTACCTCTTGGTCCAGATTGATCAAAGTTCGCATTGTCATGCAAGCTTGGGGCCAGATTGGTTTATCGTGTGGGGATACAGCCAATTTTGGAGATATCCCTTTGAAACAGTACAGCCTTATTCGTGCACGCATGGGTCTTTTTGCCGCAATGACCCTGATGGTCTCAGGCAACAGCATGGCGCAACTATCAGGGGATGTTGGCTTGGGAGCCTATGCCACCAGCAGTATTGTTCGGGGAGACAAAAACTGGAACAGCGTTCTTCCCTATGGATACTTTGATTACGGCAAGGCGTTCATGCGGGTGGATACCTTTGGTGTCAAAACTTTGCCCATGGGCAAGGGTTTCCTGGAGCTGTCGGGGCGCCTGAGCTTTGAGGGCTTCAAACCCAATGCCCAATTGCCCGGTATTCGTGAGCGGAGCAATCCGCTGCCTTTGGGAATAGGCACCTTCCAGGCCTTTGACTGGGGGGGCGTTTTTGTAAATGCGTTTTACAATGTGCAAGGCTCACACGGTGCGCTGCTTGAGGCCACCTATGCGGGGCAATTCAAGACAGGGCCTGTCACCCTTTATCCCACACTGGGCCTGGAGCACCGCACTGCAGGCTATGTGCGCGGCTTGTACGGCACAGATGCGGCTGAAGCGGCGTCTATGGGTAAGGCAGCCTATTCGCCTGGTGCATCGACTGTGCCCGTGCTGGGTCTGAGCGCATCCATGCCACTGTCAGGCAACTGGGGTGTCACCGCGCAATATCGCAGGCGTTGGTTGGACAATGCTATTCGTAACAGCCCACTGGTAGATAAGACGAATCAAGACACGGCTTACTTGGCGCTGGTTTACACGTTCAAATAGCGCTTCAAGTACGGTTTAGCGAACAGTCAACGGAATGGTCACAGGGCCGTCGTTGACCAAATGCACCTTCATGTCAGCGGCAAACTGACCGGTGGCAACTTTGTCATGCTGTTGTCTGGCTTGCGCTACAAGGTAGTTGTACAGATTTAGCCCCTCTTCGGGCGCGGCAGCTTGAGTAAAACTCGGCCTATTTCCACCGGTGGTGTCTGCCGCCAGCGTAAACTGGCTCACGATCAGCAGTCCCCCTTGAATGTCTTGTACGCTGCGGTTCATCTTTCCGCCCTCGTCCTGAAAAATTCGAAGTTTCAGCAATTTGGCGAGGAGCTTGTCTGCTTGCAGCGTGGTGTCTCCCTTTTCTGCGCACACCAGCACCAAAAGCCCTGCACCGATTTCTCCAATGCACAGCCCTTCCACCATCACACGGGCCTCGCTGACCCGTTGAATCACGCTGATCATGTTGGCTTACTTCATCAAGGAGGGCAGCCAAAGGCTCAATCCTGGGAATGCTATCAGCAAGCCCAGAACCCCAATCATCACCACGACAAAAGGCCAGCAGCCCCGAAAGATGGCCCCCAGGCCAACGCCAGGCAACAAGGAATTGAGCACAAAGAGGTTCATGCCCACAGGCGGTGAAATCAGGCCGATTTGCACAATCATCACGATCAGCACACCAAACCAAACGGGGTCAAAGCCCAGGCTGGTCACGATGGGAAAGAAGAGCGGAATCGTCAGCAGCACCATGGTCAGCTCTTCCATGACCGTGCCCAGCACAATGTAGATGAACATCATGGCCACGATGATCATGGTGGGAGACAGACCCAGGTGAGTGATCCAATCTTTCAAGTCACCCGGCATGGTGGTGAAATTCACGAAGTTAGCAAACATCGTGGCGGCAATCAGCAGGGTGAACAGCATGCCTGTGGTGCGGGCGGATTCCACCAGCACCTGAAACAAAATGGCCCAAGTCAATCGCCTGCGGGCCAGCGCAAACAGGAACGCGCCCGCCGCGCCAAAACCTGCGCCCTCGGTTGCCGTAAAAATGCCGCCGTAGATGCCACCCAACACCACAATCACCAACAGCACCACGCCCCAAATGCCACGCAGCGCTTGCCAGCGCTCAGGCCATGTGCTGCGTTCACCTGGGGGCGCGTGTTCTGGGTCGCGCCCGGTCATCCAGACGATGCTGGCCATCATCAATAGCGCAGTCAGCACGCCGGGAATGACGCCTGCTGCAAAAAGCTTGCCGATGCTGGTCTCGGTGATGATGCCGTAGATCACCATGATGGTGCTGGGCGGGATCATGATGCCCAAAGTACCGCCAGCGGCCATCACGCCCGTAGACAGGCTATCGCTGTAACCCAGCTTCTTCATGCTGGGGTAGGCCACCTTGCTCATGGTGGCGGCTGTGGCAATCGATGAGCCACAAATTGCACCAAAACCAGCACAGGCGGCTACCGTGGCATGGGCCAAGCCGCCACGAAAGTGGCCGATAAAAGCATAAGCCGCCTGAAACAACTCATGCGCCAAGCCCGCCCGCGCCACAAAGTTGCCCATCAAGATAAAGAGGGGAATCACCGACAGCGTGTAGGCAAAGCCTGTTTCGTAGACAACCTGCGCGGTACTCGCCAAGGCGGGTTGCCAGCCGCGGGTCAGGCCAATGCCTACCACGCCGACCAGGCCCATGGCAAACGCCAATGGAAAGCGGAGCAATGCCAGTCCAAAAATGGCAGCAAAACCAATGAGTGCTTCAATCATGTGAGTGTTTGTCTTTAGAGAGCGGCGCCTTCGCCTTCGGCGAGTTCCGCCGGGGGCTTGATCATCAGCCCGAAATGGATCAAACCGGTCAAACCGCAGAGTGCGCTCATGCCGTAGATGAACGGGGCCTTCAGCAGTTTGAGTTGCGCGGTGGTTTCGCCTGTCTCCATGAATTGCCCACCGGTTTGCCACATCAGGTAGGCCAAGCTCAGCATGGCGACAGCGCACAGCGCATGCACGATGACGCCTTGCGCGCGTTTTACCCAGTCGGGCAGGTAGGCATCCAGCGAATCAAACAGCACGTGCTCGCCACGCAATGAAACCAGCGGCAGGGCACCGAAAATCACGATGACCATCAAAAGCTCAGTCATTTCCAACGAACCCGGAATGGAGTGATCCAGCAGTTTTCTGCCGCCAACGTCAAAGAAGGTCAGCGTCATGATCGCAAACAGCGCAACTGCGGCCAGCGTGCCGCAGATTGTTTCAAGTAGTTTTTTCATGAGGACACATAAAAAACGCGGTCAAAAGCATAGCTTCGACCGCGTTGGGGGAGTCTAGGCAACGCGCCAGAGATTACTTTTCTTGTTTGGCAATTTCAGCACGAAACTCAGCCAACACCTTATCCGCATTGGGCAAGCCCTTGGCCTTGGCATCAGTGACCCATTTTTGTTCCAGCTGGGATGTCTTTGATTTCACATCAGCCACAAACTTGGCGTCTGCTTTGGTGATCTGCACATTGTTGGCCTGCATCAGCGCGTATGCGCGCAGATCCACCTTGTCCCAACCGCGGCCAAAGATGCGCGCAGCGACTTCGCCAGAGATGGCGTCAACGGCTTTCTTTTCATCCGCCGTCAATTTGTCGTACTTGGCCTGGTTCATCATGAACACAAAGCTGGTGTTGTACAGACCGCCAGGGAAGGTGGTCGCGTACTTGACGATCTTGTCTATCTTGAACGACTCGGTGGATTCTGCTGGGAACAACGTTCCGTCCATCACGCCGCCGGAAAGGAGTTCGTATGAATCCGGTGCGGGCTTGAGTGTCACGTTCATGCTCAAGGCCTTGGAGACTTCATTCACCATGCCGCCACCAACGCGGAACTTCAGGCCGCTGAGGTCGTCCACTTTCGTAATCGGTTTCTTGGTGTTGAAGACAATTCCAGGGCCATGGGTGAAGAAGGCCAGAACTTTGACACCTTTGTGTTCGTCAATGAACTGAGGGTTCTTCATGGCGATTTTGTTGAACGCCACAGAAATCGGCTCTGAAGTGTTGCCAAGGAATGGAAACTCCGCCATTTGCGAATACACAAAGCGGCCTGGTGTGTAGCCGTGGACTGTGAACGACAGATCAACCAAGCCGTTTTTAACGGCATCAAACGTGCCGGGTGCGGCAGATGGCGCGCGGGGAAGAATGTTGCATTTGACCTTGGCATTGGTCGCTTTTTCGAGTTGGTCGCACCATTCCTTTTGCGCCATGCTCAAGGTGTGGGTTGGGCCAACCCAGGACGAAGTGGCCAACACGGTTTGTGCTTGCGCAGACGCGCCTGCAAGGGCACTGACCAGCAGCGTTAGCTTGAACACGGAAGAGGCAGTGGCAAAGCGCGTGGTTTTGACGGACATAGGGTGCTCCAATTTGTTGCAGCGCAAACTGTAAGCGTTTATGTCGCTTGTCCTTGTCCTTGTTTACCCGAATTCACCGACCGTTTGGTCGGGTAATTGGTATTGCCATGCGCCTCACCCGAAAGTACAGCCAGCTGGCAATGCTCAAGTTCAGGAGATTGAATGCAATTCCATTTAAGAAGGCTGCGCGGTAGCTGCCTGTCACGTCAAACACCCAGCCCGACATCCAGCCGCCAAGTGCCATGCCAACCAGCGTGGCCATGATCACGGCGCCTACACGGGCTCCAGCTTCTTGTGGCGGGAAGTGCTCACGGACAATGATGGCGTAAGACGGCACGATGCCGCCCTGAAACAAGCCGAACATCGCAGACACGATATACAGTGGCACGAGGCCGTCAAAGGGCAAGAAGAGAAGCAGGGCAATGCCTTGCAAGCCAGACCCGAGGAGTAAGGTGCGAATGCCGCCAATGCGGTCGCAAATCATGCCTGACACCAGGCGGCTGACGATGCCACACGCCAACATAAGTGAAAGCATCTGCGCGCCTTGGGCCGCGCCAAAGCCCAGGTCTGAGCAATAGGCCACGATGTGCACCTGTGGCATGGCCATGGCGACGCAACACGCCACACCTGCCACACACAGCAAGATCTGTGCATGGGCCAAACTGAGGCCAAAAGGGCGTTGGTCGTTTTTTGCCTGGTGTATGTTCCCTGCTGCTTGGGTTTGCACGAGTGGGGGGCGTTGGCGCATGCGCAGAGACAGTAGTGCCATGCCGATCCCGCACACCAAACCCATCAGGATGTAGGTTTGCCGCCAACCAATGGTTTCAACTCCCCACTGTGCCAAAGGCGGCCAGATCGTACCTGCCAGGTAGTTGCCACTGGCGCAGATGGCAACCGCAACGCCGCGCCGCTTGTTCCACCACAAAGCAGTGTCCGCCATCAACGGCGCAAAGGTGGATGAACTGCCCAAGAAGCCCAGTAGCAGGCCATGCGCCAAGGCAAATGTCCAAATGCTGCCTGCCATTCCCGCCCAGACAAAGCCGGCACACACGGCGACAGCGCCAATGCCCAACACCCGCGTAATGCCATAGCGATCTGCCCATCGCCCAGTGAGTAATCCACCAAATCCAAGGCAAATCATCATCAAGGTGTAGGGCAGGGACGCATTGGCCCGACTGACACCAAACTCTGCTTGCACGGTTGGCAGGACGACTGAGACCACATACATGCTGCTGTTGCCCAGCGTTACCAGCCCCAGCGTGGTGAGCAGGCGCCACGCTGCATAGCGCGAGTCAATGAGGCTGGGATCGGCGGGCGTAGTCGGCATGAAGAAAGATTAGCATGGGTCAAAATTTAGCGCTGCGCTTCAGGCGACGCCAAAAGGCGTTCAGCGCTGCATTTCGTTCAAATCAGAAAGAGAGCCGATCTTGATTAAACACATTGCACTGTGGCGTCTCAAAGACGATGCTGGCTTGTCCAAAGAAGTAATGTTTGCGATCACTAAAGAAACCGTCGAAGGCCAGGTGGGGCACATTCCAGGGCTCTTGCGTGCCGAAGTCGGCCGCAATTTCGCCAGTCACGCTAAAGCGTGGGATCTGTCCCTGGTGACCGAGTTTGAGGACATGGCCGCACTTCAGACTTACCACCAGCATCCAATACATTTGCAGATTCGCGCCAAAGTGGATGGCTTTGTTGCGATGTCCGCGTTTGTGGACTTTGAGTCTGCCTGATCTCCGCGCTGATCAATGCCAGCTCACCTCTGGCACCTCAGTCGATGGCGGCGTATTGCGGCTGCGCCCACAGCGCACGATGCCGTCAATCATCACCATGCCCACGCCTGGAATGTCGCCAAGTTGAACGCTCTCCAGCAGGTTGCGGCCAGCGGTGTGCTGGGCGCGGTCCATGAAGACAAAATCCGCGGCGCGGCCCACCTCGACCAGGCCGCAGTTCAGGTTGCGGATGCGCGCCGTGTTGCCTGTGGCAAAACAGAACACCAACTCTGCCGGAATATTGCCCATGCTGGACAGCAGCGACACCATGCGCAGCATGCCCAGGGGCTGAACGCCTGAGCCTGCGGGGCCGTCGGTGCCCAAAATGATGCGGTGGGGGCACTTGAGCTGCAAGGCTGCTTGCGCGGCTGCAATGGCCACTTTCTCATTGCCGTTGTGCACGATTTCAATGGCGCGGCTGGATTTCTCGCACAGCTCGCACACATGGGCTTCGGGCAGGGCGGTGTGGCCGCCATTGATGTGGCCGATCACGTCGGCATCGGCTTCCAGCACCACGTCTTTGTCGATCAAGCCAGACCCAGGAATGCTGGGGCCACCTGTGTGGATGGTGCTCTGGATGCCGTATTTGCGCGCCCAAGCCACCATCTCTTTGGCTTCGTAACCAGCTTTGACCGATCCTAAACCGACTTCGCCGAGCAGTCCCACGCCTGCCTCGGCGAGTTCCTTGAAGTCGTGTTCGGTCATGCCTTTTTCGATGATGGGTGCTCCTGCCAATACCTTCACGCCGCCAGGGCGAAAATTGTCAAACGCGCGCTGGGCGGTGATGGCCAAGGCCTTGAGGCCGACAATGTCTTTGGGGCGGCCGGGCAGGTGGACTTCGCCCGCTGAGATCATGGTGGTCACGCCACCGTTCATGGTGGACTCGATCCAGCCCAGCTGATTTTGGCGCGGCGTCCAGTCGCCAAAGACGGGATGTACATGGCTGTCGATCAGGCCGGGGCACACACAAGTCTGGCGTACGTCCACCACCGCATTGGCGTAGGCGGTGTCGCAGTCTTTTTCTTTGCCAACAGCAGTGATGATGCCATCCACCACGACGATGGTGTCGGCGTCCAAGATGGGTTTGTCAATGTCGCCTGATAGCAGCAAGCCAATGTTCTTGATGACGACTTTGCCGGATTTGGCTTCTGGGGCTGCGGTGGCCATGGTTGGGTCTCCTTATGGGTTGAGATGAATCAGGGTTTCAAGCTGCGCAAAACGGAATCAGTCACAAAGGCTTGCCAGTGCGTAACTGCCTCGGGCGTGTCCAGGCTTTCACCCAGAAAGGCTGTCAAGGTGTGGCGGTTGCTTTGATAAAAATAACCCGAGGCGGCAATCAGCAGGTACACATCACGTGCCCTGACATCGGAGCGAAACAGGGCTTGGGCCGCGCCCGCAGCCAGCACCGAGTCGATCAGCTCAATCGCGGTGGACGAATATTCACGCGCCTTGGCCGATTTGGCAATGTGCAGGCCCTTGTGCAAGTTTTCGGTGTTGAGCAGGGTCACAAACTCGGGGTGTTTGCGGTAGTAACCGAGCACAAAAGCAATGATGTCGCCCATTGCCTTCAAGGGCTCTTTGGTGTCAAGTTTCAGCTGCAGTTCAGCGTCGCTCATGCGCTTGTACATGGCTTCTAGTACGGCGATGAACAAGCCCTCTTTTGAGCCAAAGTAGTAGTAGATCATGCGGTCATACGATTTGGCTGCAGTCGAAATCTTTTCGACACTACCTCCTGCGTAACCGTATTTGGCAAAAATTTTGGTGGCGGCACGCAAGATGTTTGCCTGCGTGGCCAGCGCGCTTTGCTCGCGCACGCCGGGCTTGGCCGCAGCACCAACGCGCCGCTTGACGGTGGGGCTGCGTGTGGGCATGCTGGGTCAGTGGGGGCGGCTGGACCTGGGCTTACTGCTCGGCAAACGCACGCTCAATGACAAAGTCGCCGGGCGTGGTGGTGTTGCCTTCTTTGAAACCACGCTCTTCAAACATGCGTTTCAAATCGCGCAGCAGCGAGGGGCTGCCGCAGATCATGGCGCGGTCGGTGGTGGGGTTAAAGGCCGACAAGCCTAAGTCTTTGCACAGCTTGCCGCTTTCCAGCAAATCGGTGCTGCGGCCTGTGTTCTTGTAGGGTTCCCGTGTGACAGTGGGGTAGTACAGCAACTGCTCGGTCACCATCTCGCCCAAAATCTCGTGCTTTGGGAGTTCTTCGGTGATGTAGTCGTGGTAAGCCAGCTCTTTGGTTTGGCGCACGCCATGGATCAGGATCAATTGGTCAAATTTTTCGTAGCTTTCCGGGTCGCGGATGATGCTCAGGAAAGGTGCCAGGCCGGTGCCGCTGGCAAACATGAACAGGCGCTTGCCTGGCAGCAAGTAGTCAATCAGCAGAGTGCCTGTGGGCTTGTGGCCGACGATGATGCTGTCGCCCACCTTGATGTGCTGCAGCTTTGATGTGAGCGGGCCGTCTTGAACTTTGATGCTCAAAAACTCCAGATGCTCTTCGTAATTGGGGCTGACGATGCTGTACGCACGAAGAATGGGCTTGCCCGTTTCCTGGCGTAGGCCAATCATCGTGAAATGGCCGTTAGAAAAGCGCAAACCCATGTTGCGGGTGGTCGTGAAGGAGAAGAGGCGATCAGTCCAGTGATGCACGCTCAGTACACGCTCGTCGTTAAAAGCACTCATGGCAGGTTTCTATAAATAAGAAGAGAAGACGTCTATTGTCCTGGAAAATGTTCATACAAATGCTATTGCGGCCTGAATATGCTTATGCTAAATTGCACCGCAACTTCCATTTGATGTAGTGAATACAACATTAAACGTTAAGCGAATGCTACATTCAGTTAGACCTGTTGACAAGGCTTGTGAAGACAGATGACCGAGCACACCAAGACCGACGGCTTGCCTGAGCTGGACAATTCCCTGATTCCGCAGGGTATGGAGCGCGCACGGCCGCGCAACGAGCGCATGCAGACCGACAAGGTCGAATGCAACGCGTGCCCGGTGCTGTGCCAGATTTCTGCCGGGCGCAGCGGCGCCTGCGACCGCTATGCCAACCAAGGCGGCGTGTTGGTGCGGATGGACCCGGTGGTGCTGATGCGGCGCACGCTGGAGTCCGATAAACCTGCTTTGGTTGCGTTTGCCGACGCCGAAAAAACACAGGACTGGAGCGGAGATTTGCTCCGCGCCGACGAGATTTTTGTGACTGCCGTGGGTGCCGGTACCACCTACCCAGACTACAAGCCTGCGCCCTTCATCGTGGCCAGCCAGGTGCAAGGCGTGGACATGGTCACGGTGGTGACGGAAGGCATCTTCAGCTACTGCAGCTTCAAGGTAAAGATCGACACTGACCGCTACCTTGGCCCCGAGCAGGCCAATGTGCGCTGCAAGGGCGAGGTGGTGGGCCATGTCACCACAGCCGAATACGGCTCGCAAATGTTGTCACTCGGTGGTGTGCACCATTTGACCGGTGGCAGCAAAAAGGAAGGCCGCGTCACCGTCGACATGATGGAGCGGCTGGGCAACAAGCAGGCGGTGGAGTTCACCATCGATGGCGGCTCGCAGGTGCTGATCCAGGCGGGCAAGGCGCCCATTGTGAACGGTGTTGAAGAGCAGCGCATGCGGGTCGGCTGCGGCTCGGCCGCTGTGGGCATTTTTGCCAAGCAGTTGTTTGGTTTGGCTGACGAGGTGGTGGTAGTGGATGACCACATTACCGGTGTGCTGACCGAGCACCAGGCCGGGCGCTGTCTGGACATGCCGCGCTCGGGCATTCAGATGCGCGGCCGCAAATCCACGCCAGGCCGCTACTTTCAGGTGGCCAACCCCGGCACTGGCTGGGGCGGCACTGACATTTCTGACCCCTTGAGCATCATCGAGGGCTGGGACCCGGAAATCGCCCGCCCCGGCATGCGCTTGTTGATGACCTCCACCACTGGCGAGCATGCCAGCTGGTATGTGCTCAACGAGGCCCTGCAACCCATTGAGCAAGACATGCCGGTCGATGTGCGTGCCGTGGTCCACCGCATTGGCGAAAACTGCGAGCCCTCTCTGGCCAGCGTGATGTTTTTGGGCGGAGCGGGTGGCAGCTTGCGTGCGGGCGTTACCGAAAACCCGATTTTGCTGACCCGCGCCATCAAGCGCGCGCTGGTCAACGTCACCTGCGGCGGCGCCCCGGCCTATGTGTGGCCCGGTGGCGGCATCACCGTGATGGCAGATGTCATGCGCATGCCGGACAAAAGCTTTGGTACCGTGCCCACGCCGGCCATCATTGCGCCGATTGAGTTCAGTATGCGCATGGACGACTACCGTGCGCTGGGTGGCCACATGGATTACGTGCGCAATCTGGCGCATGTGCTGAAAAGCGGTGCATGGCATAACGACGGTGCACCGCAATCGCGCCTCTGGCACGCCTTGGGTGCAGGCAATGCCTGGCCATTGGGGCAAGCTCCCATGTTGGGCTGAAGCTGCATGTCTGCACAACGTACGGCCCTGAGCGATGGGCGCTGGCATTTTCAGCACGGTCCGATGGACGTGATCCTCAAGGTCGAGGGTGAGCCCGCTGCGGTGGCTGCGGCTGTGTCATCGGCGTGGTCGCGCTTTGATGTGCTGCTGTCGGAGTTGGTGTCGGAGTTGAAGGTGTTGCGCCAGCTTGTACGGCCAGGTGTGCCAGTGGAAAGCTCGGGTTTATTGGGCGTTACGGCACGTCAGATGTACGCTTCATGCTATCCATTTTGTAGTGTTTTTGTGACGCCCATGGCAGCGGTGGCCGGGGCAGTGGCGCAGGAATTGATTGCCCGTTGTCAGGGCGGGGGCATCACGCGCGCTTGGGCCAATAACGGTGGCGACATCGCCTTGCACTTGGCGCCTGGTGAATCGGTGGATGTGGGCCTGTTTGCTGATGTATCGCGGCTTGCATTGCCCCTGCAGCAAGGCTCGCCCATCGATGGACGGTTTCGGGTCAGTTCAGACATGCCTGTGCGCGGCGTCGCCACCAGTGGTTGGCGCGGGCGCAGCCTCTCCTTGGGCATGGCAGACAGCGTTACCGTGCTGGCCGCCACTGCCGCGCAAGCTGACGTTGCTGCCACCCTGATTGCGAACACGGTCAATGTGGTGCATCCAGCCATTGAGCGTTTGCCTGCCAACCAATGCCAGGACGACAGCGACCTGGGAGAACGGCTCGTCACAGTCAATGTGCCGCCGCTCCCTGGTTCTGTGGTGGCGCAAGCCTTGGCCAACGGCGTGGCCACCGCGCAAACCATGCGGGACGCTGGCCTGATTTTTGCTGCTGCCTTGGTGTGCCAAGGGCAAATCCGCCAGACTGCAAGTCAATCACAAGACGCTACGCCTGTAAGGGCAGAACCCGAGGCGGTCTCCCGGGTGCAGCGCTTAGTATTGGCCTGAGTGATTCAAAGAGAAAGCCCATGATTGATATCCGACGTTTTTTTACCCAGGTTGAAGACATCTACCACGAAGGCGGCCCCGTAGCTGCCGTGCCCCTTCGCCGGGGCGCCATTGCAGCCGTGTTGACCAACCCCTTTGCGGGCCGCTACGAGCCCGACATCTTGCCCATGATGGAAGCGCTCAACCCCTTGGGCTTGCAAATGGCACAACAACTGCAAAAGGCCCTGGATGTGCCTGTCGAGCGCATTGAGGGCTACGGCAAAGGCGCCATCATCGGCGCCGCAGGCGAGCTGGAACACGGCGCGCTGTGGCATGTGCCCGGCGGCTATGCCATGCGCGAACTGTTGGGCTGGAAGGGCAGCCGTGCCAGCTACACCGCTGGCAAGGGCGAAGAAAAAACTGGCCAGCCTGGCAACGCATTGGCCATCGTGCCATCCACCAAAAAGGTGGCGGGGCCTGGCGCCACGCTCGACGTGCCGCTGACCCACATCAACGCCAGCTACGTGCGCAGTCACTTTGACGCCATGGAAGTGCGCGTGCCGGGTTCGCCACGCCCCAACGAAATGGTCCTAATTTTGGCTATGAGCTGCGGACCACGCGTTCATGCGCGTGTTGGGGGCTTGAAGGCAGCCGACATCGCCAAATGGGACGGCTTGCGCTGAAAGGACTGGATTCATGAGCAAAGCACAAATCCGCAAAATCGTCGTCCAGGTGGACGAGACCCGCATCGAAATGGGCAAGCCCGTTGACCCACCTACGCGCCGCGCGCTGGCCATGGCGGTGATTGCCAACCCCTATGCAGGCAGCTACGCCGACAACCTTGACGAATTGATCGCGATTGGCGAGGAGCTCGGCGGTCTGTTGGGCGACAAATGCGTGCAAGCTCTGGGCATTGAGCCAGGGCAGGCGCAAAGCTACGGCAAAGCCGCCATCGTGGGCGAAGCGGGTGAGTTAGAGCACGGCGCCGCCATCCTGCACCCCAAGCTCGGCGCGCCTTTGCGCAAGGCGGTAGAAAAGGGCGCTGCCCTGGTGCCCTCGGCGAAAAAACAAGGTGGCTTGGGTACAGCGGTGGATGTGCCGCTGGGCCACAAAGATGCCGCCTTTGTGCGCAGCCACTTTGACGCCATGGAAGCCCGCATTGGTGACGCGCCGCGCGCCAACGAGATAGTGGTGGCTGTGGTGGTCACCGACAGTGGCCGCCCCTTGCCACGCATTGGCGGGCTGCAAGTATCCGAAATCAAAGGTGAAGACGGCCTGCGCTGATCGCACCGTCAAACGCTATCTACCAACCCCTTTCCAATTTGTTCGATCAATCCCTGGAGCAAGCATGAAACTTATCAAATCCGCATTTGCCTTGGCCGCCGTATCGGTTGCCATATCGGCTGCCATCAGCGTGTCCGTGCACGCCCAAGGCGTGATCAAGATCGGTGAGGTCAACAGCTACAAGGCCCAGCCCGCCTTCCTGGATCCGTACAAAAAAGGCATGGAACTCGCCATTGAAGAAGCCAATGCGGCAGGCGGCGTCAATGGCAAAAAACTGCAATTGATCACCCGTGACGACAACGCCAACCCTGGCGATGCGGTCCGCGCAGCCGAAGAACTGATTTCGCGTGAACAGGTGGACGTGCTGGCGGGCTCATTCCTGTCGCACATTGGCGTCGCGTTGACCGACTTTGCCAAGCAAAAAAAGGTGTTCTTCCTGGCGGGCGAGCCACTGTCTGACAAGATCATCTGGCAAAACGGCAACGAGTACACTTTCCGCCTGCGTCCTGGCACCTATATGCAGTCCGCAATGCTGGTACCCGAGGCAGCCAAGCTCAAGAAAAAGCGCTGGGCGCTGGTCTACCCCAACTATGAATACGGCCAGCAAGCCGCAGCCACTTTCAAAACCCTGCTGAAGGCAGCCCAGCCCGATGTGGAATTTGTCGGCGAGCAGGCCCCCCCATTGGGCAAACTGGACGCCGGAAGCGTGGTGCAAGCCCTGGCAGATGCCAAGCCAGACGCCATCATGAACGTGCTGTTTGGTGCCGATTTGTCCAAGTTTGTGCGTGAGGGCAACACCCGTGGCCTGTTCAAAGGCCGCGAAGTGGTCAGCATGTTGACGGGTGAGCCCGAATACCTGGACCCGCTGAAGGACGAAACCCCCAACGGCTGGATCGTCACAGGCTACCCCTGGTATGGCATTCAAACGCCTGAGCACAAAGCCTTCTTCCTGGCCTACCACCGCAAGTACAACGACTATCCCCGCCTGGGCTCGGTGGTGGGCTACACCGCGATCAAGTCTTTGACCGAAGGCATGAAGAAAGCCAAGAGCACGGAAACCGCCAAGATGGTGGCAGCCTTCAAGGGTTTGGTGGTTGAAAGCCCCTTCGGCAAGATCACCTACCGTGGCCTGGATCATCAGTCCACCATGGGTGCGTTTGTGGGCAAGACCAAGAACGACAACGGCAAGGGCACGATGGTGGACTACACCTACCTGGACGGCGCCAAGTTCATGCCGTCTGACGCTGAGGTCAAAAAGCTACGTGCGACAAATTAAGTAACTTTACAAAACGGAGGAGGTTCAGGCATGACGCTGTCAGCATTTCTGGTGCAATTGCTTAACGGACTCGCTGGCGCGTCATCCTTGTTTCTCGTATCGGTGGGTTTGTCGCTGATTTTTGGCGTGACCCGCATTGTTAACTTTGCCCATGGCTCGTTCTACATGGTGGGCATTTACGCGGCCTACTGGCTGTGCGACAAGATGGGTGCGGCAGGCTGGTTCTGGCCCGCCATGGTGGTGGCACCTTTGATTGTGGGGGCACTGGGGGCTACGGTCGAGATGCTGCTGCTGCGGCGCATCTACCATGCGCCCGAGCTATTTCAATTGCTGGCCACGTTTGCACTGGTGCTGGTCATCAAAGACGCATCACTGTACCTGTGGGGGCCAGAAGACTTGCTCGGCCCACGCGCACCTGGCTTGTCTGCCTCGGTCGAAATTTTGGGCAGGCAGTTCCCAAGCTACGATCTGTTTCTGATTGTCATTGGCCCTGTGGTGCTGGGCCTGCTGTGGCTGCTGCTGACGCGCACCCGCTTTGGCACCCTGGTGCGCGCTGCCACCCAAGACCGCGAAATGGTGGGTGCGCTGGGCGTCAACCAGGCTTGGCTGTTCACGGCAGTGTTTGCGCTGGGCTCTATGTTGGCGGGTCTTGGCGGTGCATTGCAGTTGCCGCGCGAGCCTGTGAATTTAGGCTTGGACTTGTCCATCATTGGTGACGCCTTTGTGGTGGTGGTGGTGGGGGGCATGGGCTCAATCCCAGGTGCCTATGTGGCTGCCTTGTTGATTGCCGAAATCAAGGCCATTTGCTATGGCATTGGCACGGTGGAATGGCTTGGTATGAGCTTTTCTTTTTCCAAACTCACCCTGGTGGTGGAGTTCTTGGTGATGGCCGTGGTGCTGGTCGTTCGCCCTTGGGGTTTGATGGGCAAACAGCAAGGCATCAGCCGCAACTCTGCCCCGCCTGAAGACCCGTTGCGCGCCGCCAGCAAGTCGTACAAGATCGGTATCGGCGTGTTGTTTGCAGCGCTCGTGGCTTTGCCTTGGGTGACCGCGTCGTCACCTTACACGACGGTGCTGGCGATTGACCTGCTGACGGCTGCCTTGTTTGCCGCCAGCCTGCACTTCATCATGGGGCCTGCTGGCATGCATTCCTTTGGCCACGCTGCTTACTTTGGATTGGGGGCTTATGGCGGCGCATTGATGGTGCGCAACCTGGGCCTGCCGATGGAAGTGGCCCTGGTGCTGGCGCCCTTGAACGCGGCGCTGGGCGCGGTGATTTGTGGCTGGTTCTGCGTGCGCCTGTCAGGTGTGTACCTGGCCATGCTGACGCTGGCGTTTGCGCAAATCATCTGGTCTGTCACTTTTCAATGGGACGACTTCACCGGCGGCAGCAATGGCCTGACCGGTGTCTGGCCTGCCGAATGGCTGGCGGACAAAAAGGCCTATTACCTGCTGACGCTGTGTGCCGTGGCACTGGGCTTGTACCAGTTGCGGCGCTTGTTGTTCTCACCGTTTGGTTATGCGATGCGGGCTTCGCGCGATTCGGTGCTGCGTGCCGATGCGATTGGCCTGAACATCAAGAACATCCAGTGGCTGGCCTTTGTGCTGGCCGCTTTGTATGCAGGTGTGGCCGGTGCCTTGTTTGCATTCTCCAAGGGCAGCATCTCGCCCGATGGCATGGCGGTGGGCAAATCGGTGGACGGCCTGGTGATGGTGCTGTTGGGCGGCCTGCAAACCCTGGCTGGGCCGGTGGTAGGTGCTGTCAGCTTTACCTGGCTGCAAGACGCCGTTGCGCGCAATACCGACTACTGGCGTGCGCTGATGGGTGGTGTGATTTTGCTGCTGGTGCTGGCCTTTCCGCAAGGCATTGCTGGAGCCGCGCAGGCTCTGTCGCAGCGTTGGATGGCATCGCGCAAAGGGAGCGCTGCATGAGCGCAGCGCTGGGCCGCCCCAAGCAAACGAACGCCCCCTCGGGGGGCAGTGAGGACACGGCGGTGACGAACGTGGGGGCTGTATGAGCTTGCTGAGAGTAGAAAATTTGGGTAAGTCCTTTGGTGGCGTGCGCGCCGTGGACGGCATCAGCTTTGAGCTTGCCAAGGGCGAATTGTTGGCCTTGATCGGCCCCAACGGTGCGGGCAAATCGACCACCTTCAACATGGTCAATGGCCAGCTCAAGGCGGACACAGGCTCTATTCAGCTCGATGGCCATGAACTGGTGGGTCGTGCCCCGCGTGACATCTGGCGCTTGGGGGTGGGCCGCACTTTTCAGATTGCCGAGACCTTTGCCTCGCTCACCGTGGTGGAGAACGTGCAGATGGCCCTGCTGTCGCATGACCACAAGCTGTTCAGCTTCTGGAAGCCTGCGGCCAGCCACCGCCGTAACGACGCTCTTGAGTTGCTGGCCCAGGTGGGCATGCATGAGCAGGCCGACCGGCCCTGCAGCGAGCTGGCCTATGGCGATGTCAAACGCGTGGAACTGGCTATCGCGATGGCCAATGAACCCAAGCTGCTGTTGATGGACGAGCCTACGGCGGGCATGGGGCCAACTGAGCGCAATTCGCTGATGGCCCTGACCAAACAACTGGTGATTGACCGGGGCTTGGCCGTGCTGTTCACTGAGCACAGCATGGACGTGGTCTTTGCCTATGCAGACCGCATGATCGTCCTGGCCCGTGGCCGCCTGATCGCGCAGGGCAAGCCAGCAGAAATTCGTGACCATCCGAAGGTGCAAGAGGTGTATTTTGGGTCTGGCAAGACGTTTGAGAAGGAAATCGCATGACACAAGAAATCCTTCTTCAAGCCAAAGCCCTCAAAGCCTGGTACGGCGCCGCGCAAATTTTGTACGACGTGGACCTGGATGTTCGCCGTGGTGAGGTCGTTGCCTTGATGGGCCGCAACGGCGCGGGCAAGTCCACCACGCTCAAAACCCTGATGGGCATGCTGGACAAGCGCAGCGGCAGCATCCAGTTTCTGGGCAAAGACATTTCTAGATCTGAGCCGCACGCGGTTGGCCGCATGGGCCTGGGCTATGTGCCCGAAGACCGGCGCATCTTCACAGACCTGACGGTGCTGGAGAACCTGGAGGTAGGCCGTCAGCCGCCCCGCAAATGGAGCGATGGCTCAGACGCCCCCCTGTGGACCACATCAGAACTCTTCAAGCTTTTCCCCAACCTGGGCGAAATGCCCGACCGGCCCGGTGGCCGCATGAGCGGTGGCGAGCAGCAAATGCTGACCGTCGCCCGCACGCTGATGGGCAACCCTTACCTCGTGCTCCTGGATGAACCTTCTGAGGGTGTGGCGCCGGTCATCGTTGAGCAGATGGCCCACATGATTCTGGCGCTCAAGAAGCAGGGCGTGAGCATTTTGTTGTCTGAGCAAAACATGCACTTTGCCGAGCTGGTGTCAGACCGCGCCTATGTGCTCGAAAAAGGCCAGATTCGTTTTCACGGCAGCATGGCCGAGCTGGCTGCCAATGACCATGTCCGGCGCACTTATTTGAGTGTGTGATTTTCAGAATTCACGTGTCAGTTCATCAACCCCGAGGAGTGAAGAGTATGTCGACAACACCGCAACGCCGCCAATGGCTCAAGTCTGCCGCCGCCTTTGGCGTGCTGGGCACCACAGGCATGGCCTGGAACGCCTTTGCTGACAGCAAAGTCAAACCCGATGCCAAAAGCGCGCTTATCGTGGTGGACGTGCAGAACTGCTTTGTTACGGGTGGCACGCTGCCGGTCAAAGACGGTGAACAGGTTGTGCCGGTCATCAACAAACTCTCCACCTCATTCGAGAACATCGTCGTCACCCAAGACTGGCACACCAAGGGCCATGTGTCCTTTGCCAGCGCACACGGTGGAAAGAAGCCGTTTGAGATGACCAAGCTCAAGTACGGCAACCAGGTGCTGTGGCCCGACCACTGCGTGCAAGGCACGGAAGACGCCAACCTACACAAAGACCTGAGCTTGCCCACAGCGCAGGTGATCGTGCGCAAGGGTTTCCACAGCGACACCGACAGCTATTCCGCCTTTGTCGAAGCCGACGGCAAGACGAAGACTGGCCTTGGCGCGTACCTGAAAGAGCGTGGCATCAAAAAGGTGTTTGTGACTGGCCTGGCCACCGACTTCTGCGTGGCTTGGACGGCATTGGATGCGCGCAAAGCTGGTTTCGAAGTCTGGGTGATTGAAGACGCTACCCGCGGCATCGACCTGAACGGTTCGCTGGCCGCAGCCTGGAAGAGCATGGCAGCCAAGGGTGTCAAGCGGATTCAGTCCACCGACATCGCCTGACCCTGCGATGGACCAGCGCGTGCCCAGCGGAATCACCGTCAACGGACACGCGCATGCGCTGAACGCTGGGGCGTCTGCCACGCTGCTGCATGTGCTGCGCAACGACATCGGCTTGAACGGCCCCAAATACGGTTGTGGCCTGGGCCAGTGCGGTGCTTGCACCGTGCTGGTGGACGGCGTGGCCGCCAGGGCCTGCGTGATTCCCGCTGTGGGCGTGGCTGGCCGCAGCATCACCACGCTGGAGGGATTGGCAGCCCCAGGCGGCGAGCTTCACGCGGTTCAACAAGCTTTCAAAGACGCGCAGGCGGCACAGTGCGGCTACTGCCTGAACGGAATGGTGATGATGACCGTGGCCCTGTTGCACACCCACCCGCAGCCGAGTGATGCCCAAATCCGCGCGCATCTGTCGCACAACCTGTGTCGCTGCGGCACCCATGTGGAAATCATGAATGCGGTGCACCTGGCTGCGCGTTATTTGGCAGCGCGTTACCTGGCCGCTGCTGCGCCTGGACAGGCGTTCGCGATTGCCGAATGATGATCAGCTGATGGCATCCATTTCCCCGTCCAGCACAAGCACAGCCCGCGCGGCCTTGGCCACCAAGCGAGCCGATTTTTTTGCGGCGCCGGGCGTGCTGCTGGTCATACGCCAGCCGCCACCGGCTGCGCCGCCTGTGCCAGGCCAACCCGCTGCCGTGCCCGGCAACCTCGCCGAGGGACCTGAGGTCTTGCTGGCGGTGTGGGATGACGGTAGCGTCACCGCGTTGCACGGCCATGTGGACCTGGGCACAGGCCTGCGCACGGCGCTCACGCAGATCGTGGCGGAAGAACTGGGCCAGCCTATGGTCAGCGTGCACACCGTGATGGGCAGCACCACCGCCGCGCCGAACCAGGGCGCGACGATTGCCAGCGCGTCCATCCAGATCCATGCTGAGCCGTTGCGCCGCGCAGCTGCCCAGGCCGCAGCGTGGTTGCAGGCCAATGGCCCGGTGCATGCAGATCAGCATATCGAGCTGGGCCTGGACCTGGAAGCCGCCGTCAAAGACCCTGCAGACTACCAGTTGGTGGGGCAATCTGTGCCACGCGTCGATCTGCAGGCCAAGTTGACGGGGCAGACCATTTTTGTGCACGACATGCGCGTGCCCGGTATGCTGCATGGCCGCGTGATCCGCCCACCCTATGCAGGGGCGGACCACGGGGACTTCATCGGCAACACGCTGGCATCCGTTGATGAAGCCTCCATCGCGCACATCCCCGGTCTGCGCGCCGTGGTGGTTATCCGTGATTTTGTCGGTGTGGTGGCTGAGCGAGAAGAACATGCCGAACAAGCCATGCGAGAGTTGGCCGTGCAGTGGAAGCCCTGGCCGGGTATGCCCGATGTGCAGAACGTCGAAAACGCCTTGCGCAACAACCCATCCAAACCGCGCCGCCTGGTCAACGAAGGCGATGTGGACGCCGCACTGGCGCAGGGCGGTGTGCAGGCAATGGACCGCACCTATGTGTGGCCGTACCAGATGCATGCGTCCATCGGGCCATCGTGCGCGGTGGCGGATTGGCGTGGCGATGGCTTAACTGTCTATGCCGGATCGCAAAATCCGCACGTCCTCCGGTTTGACCTGTCCCGTCTCATGGGCCTGCCCGATGTCAACATCGACGTCATCCGCATGGAGGCCGCAGGCTGCTATGGCCGCAACGGGGCCGACGACGTGGCAGCAGACGCTGCGCTGCTTTCGCGTGCCGTGGGTGCGCCCGTTCGGGTGCAGCTCACGCGCGAGCAGGAACACGCCTGGGAGCCCAAGGGTGCCGCGCAACTCATGCAAGTGCGTGGCGGGCTGAATGCTGACGGCAGCCCTGCTGGCTATGATTTTGAGAGCTGCTACCCCAGCAATGGCGCACCGACACTGGCTTTATTACTGACGCGCAGCATCGAGCCCGTGGCCCAGGCCTTTGAGATGGGCGACCGCACGGCGCGACCGCCTTACAGCTATGACAACCTGCGCGTCACCGTCAACGACATGGCGCCCATCGTGCGCGCATCGTGGCTGCGTGGTGTGTCGGCGCTCCCCAATTCGTTTGCGCACGAGTCCTACATTGACGAACTGGCTACCGCCGCCGGGGTAGACCCGGTCGAATACCGCTTGCGCTACCTGCCCGACCCGCGCGCGGCCGAGCTGGTGCGCGCCACCGCAGACAAAGCGGGCTGGATTGCCCACACCGCCCCCAGGCCACCGAGCAGCGACGAATGGGTCAGCGGCCAAGGTTTTGCCTACGCCCGCTACATCCACAGCAAGTGGCCGGGCTTTGGTGCGGCCTGGGCGGCCTGGGTGGCCGATGTGGACGTGAACCGCGCCACCGGCGAGGTGCATGTCAAACGCGTGGTGGTGGGGCACGACGCAGGCTTGATGGTCAACCCCGCAGGCGTCACCCAGCAGGTGCATGGCAACGTGCTGCAAACCACCAGCCGAGCGCTGAAAGAGCAGGTGCAGTTTGAGCCTGTCAAAAACACCGTCAGCAACCAGGAGTGGGGCAGCTATCCGATCCTGAACTTCCGCGAGGTGCCCGTCATCGAGGTAATGCACATGCCGCGCCAGGGCGACTCGCCGCTGGGCGCCGGAGAGTCGTCATCGGTGCCCGGCACTGCGGCAATAGCCAACGCCATCTTTGACGCAACCGGTGTGCGCTTTCGCAAACCGCCGTTCACACCAGAAGTGGTACGTGAAGGGCTATATTCTGATCCTAACTTGCCGTTTCGGCATACCCCATCAGCACAAGCAGCTATACAAAAGATAGCATTTTCAGGCGCTGTACCTGGCGCTGTACCTGGCACCGAAACCCCCCGTGCGCCCCTGCTGGCCTCCGCCAAACCGCTGTGGGCTGCTTTGGGCGGTGCGGCGCTGGGCGTGCTTGGTATGGCCGCCAGCTACCTGGGTTGGCCGCAGGCCATGTCACCGATGGCCGCAGGCAGCACTGCAGGCATTTACAGCCCCTCCACCATCGAGCGTGGCCGCCAACTGGCCGCCTTGGGCGACTGCATGGTGTGCCACACGAACGAAGACGGCGCTGTGCCCGGGCAGAGAGGCGCTGGTGGCCGCGCCATGCACACGCCCTTTGGCACGGTGTACACCACCAATTTGACGCCGGATGCAGAAACCGGCATTGGCAACTGGTCGCTGGAAGCCTTCAAGCGCGCCATGCGCGAAGGCATCTCGCGCGACGGCCATCGCCTGTACCCGGCATTCCCCTATACCGCGTTCGCCAAAACCAGCGACGATGACCTGACTGCGCTTTACGCTTACCTGATGGCACAAACGCCAGTGCGCGCCGCCACAACAGCGGCCGAGATGCGCTTTCCGTTCAACCAGCGCCCCATGCTGGCCATATGGAACGGCTTGTTCCATGACAACACACCATTTGCGCCCACCCCCGGGCAATCCGCAGAGTGGAACCGTGGCGCCTACCTGGTTCAGGCGCTTGGCCACTGCGGTGCTTGCCACACGCCACGCAATGCCTTGGGTGCAGAGCAAGGCGGCGCAGCCGCCTTGACCGGCGCCATTGTTGATGGCTGGGAGGCCCCGGCCCTCACCAGCTTGTCCCGCTCCCCCGTGCCCTGGACGGCGCAAGCCCTTTTCGATTACTTGCGAAAAGGCCACAGCCCCGACCACGGCGCCGTCGCTGGCCCCATGGGCCCGGTGGTGAGTGAACTGCAAGCCCTGCCCGATGCTGACATCCGCGCCATGGCCACCTACCTGGCGTCGCTTCAAACTGCCAGCGCAGCCACGCATCCCATAACGGCCAGTGCCGTGGTGGCGCAGGCTGCGGCGCAAGCCAAGGCCAACCCCTTGACGCAACTCAGCGCCGCACAGCGCCTCTTTGAAAGTGCCTGCGGTGCTTGTCACCACGATGGCGACGGCCCCAAGCTACTGGGCCTGAACCACCCGCTGGCGCTCAGCAGCAAGCTGCACGCCGATACGCCCGACAGCCTGATTCAGACCATCCTGCACGGCGTGCAGCAGCCCGCAACAAAAGAAATCGGCTTCATGCCGGGCTTTAGAAACGCTTTGTCTGATTCGCAAATAGCGGAATTGGTGGCTTACATGCGGGCAAGGTTTGCGCCAGACCGTGCACCCTGGCGACTTCTTCGCCAGTAAATCAAGAAGTTCAACCCATAAAAAAACCGACCCTTAGGTCGGTTTCTTGATCAGCTGAAGTGCAGACTTCAGTAGCTGTTACGGCCACCACCGCCGTAGCCGCCACCGCCGCCACCGCCGTATCCACCGCCACCACCTTCACGACGGCCACCGCCGCCGCCACCGAAACCACCCGTGCGGGGTTCCATTGGGCGGGCTTCATTGACAACCATATCGCGGCCGTCAACAGACTTGCCGTTCATGCCGCCGATAGCCGCTTGGGCTTCTGCGTCGCTCGACATTTCCACAAAGCCGAAGCCTTTGGAGCGGCCGCTGTCGCGGTCCATCATCACCTTGGCTGACGACACAGTGCCGAAATCAGAGAAGGCTTGGTTCAGGGATTGGTCATTCACCGAGTAGGAGAGGTTGCCAACGTACAGTTTTTTACCCATTTTGGGATCTTTCAAAAAAGCGAACACGGTTTTTGCAAACCGTGCGACGCGGGGGATGGCCCACTGGGTGGGTCATCAGGGGAATCGACATTCGGCCAAAAGGCCAAACGTAAATATGTGAAAAGGGGAGGGCTCGCCGGTGGGGGAGTTTGACGACCGGGAGGGCCGAAAAACTTGCGGCCAAATAGGTGTTGGGGGTGGAGGGCGTTTGCCACATCCACTGTCAGACTTCAGTGTCTGCAACGGTAAGTAAATTGCAGAACTGAGGCCAGTTTACTCGGTATTGCGGTTTTGCGGGGATTTGTTTTTGGCTTTGCGTTATTTGGCTGGCCGGTAGAGTCCGCAAAGCTTGTTGCCGTCGGGGTCGCGCAGGTAGGCCAGGTACAGTTTGCCAACCGATCCATCGCGCCAGCCGGGTGGGTCTTCGCAGGTGGTGCCGCCATTGGCAACGCCAGCGGCATGCCAGGCGTCGGCCTGCTCAGGGGACGCCATGGTGAAGCCAACGGTGCTGCCGTTGCCATGTGTTGCGGGCTCACCATCAATGGGGATGGTGATGCCAAACGAGCCGCCTGGGCTGCGGTAGAAATAACGGGCTTTGTTAGCCACGCCTGGGCCAATGCCCAGCGCGCCCAAAGTGGCGTCGTAAAACTTCTTTGAAACTTCCAGGTCGCTAACACCCAGCATGACGTGACTGAACATGGTGATCTCCGTTGTCGCCCGCTACTGGGCGCATGCATCGTACCGTGATTGCGCCAAACAGGCATTTGGCCTCGCATTTGCGGCAAGCGGTGCAGGCCTCGGCGTTGTGGAGGGTGGAGGTCTTTTTCCAGCTCTTCACTTCCAGGCTCAGCAAATCCAGGGGGCAGGCGGCTACGCACCAACCGCAACCGGTACAGCGCGTGGGGTCAATGTGCAGGGTGAAGTCTTGGCGAGATGCCATTGCACTAAGACCCCAACCGCAGGAAATCGTTCATGCGTTGCAACTCGTCGTCCAGCGCCGCTTGAAACGCGTTGTCAGTCGGGCGTTTGCCAACAAAGCCCAGCTCGGTCTTCAGTGCGCCTTTGTCCACGGCCACATTGGCCCAGCCAATCACCGCGTCGCGCCACAGCAGGGGCAAGGCGTAATAGCCGCGCACGCGTTTGGGGGCGGGGGTGTAGGCTTCAAACCGGTATGCCCAGCCCCAGAAGATTTCAAAGCGGCGGCGGTCCCACACCACCGGGTCAAAAGGCGCCAGCAAGCGCACGGTGTCGCTAACGCGGTGGCGTTTGCTGGCGGGGTCTTCGCTGTTTGGCCAATACCAGTTGACGCCAGCCACTTCTGCACTGGGCAGGCGCGCTTTGGCACGGGCCAGCATGCGTGCACGCTGATCGCGCCACTGCGGCACCCCCCGGGTTAGCAGGCCAATCAGTTGGCCGAGCGATGCGGCAGGCAGCGGCGCATATTTGGCGACGATCACGTCCACCAAGGCATCCATGGCCTGTGCCGGCACCACATCGAGCTCGGGTGCCTCGCGCACGGCATACAGGCGGATGCCGCCTTCGCGCCCAGCCACGCGCAGCAGGCCTCGGTAATGCATGTCGTCCAGCAGGTGGGTGGTGGCATTGGAGCTGCCGCCAAACCAGTTGGTGACACGGCCATGGTCAAAGTGGGCATCCACCTGGCGCGGGTGCGCCACGCCGTGTTGGCGAACATAGTCCAGCACAGCGGCGGCTTGCTGGTGGCGCTCGGCAGGCCAGGCTTGGCGCGCAATGCGCGGGTGCATCAGGTGGTGGGTGGTACGCGGCAAAAAGCCATAGTTGACGAAGAAGTCTTCCTCCACGCACAGCTTGGCATAGCGTGCCTCCAGGTCACCCGCCTGGTAGCCTTTAACGCGGTGGCGCAGCGTCAAGTCCTGCGCGCGCGCCGGGGCACGGATCGGGTCGGCCTGCACAAAGCCCAGGCGGTCAATGGCCTTGGGCAGGGTGGTTGGGTTGAATAGGCTACGGGCCACTGCGTAGGTTCGCAGTTGGTCCAGGGTAATCTGGGGGCGGGGCAGGTTGACCATGGGGCAATGATGCCTGATGTGCGCGCCCCGGTAGGTTTTCAGACCTTAAACTCGGCGCACCTGATGAGAGACATTTAGGAGACACCTTGGAGACTTTTGGCATGCCTTTAACCCCTACCACACGACGCGGCGCCATGACCGCATTGGCCGGCTTTGCTGTGGCCGCTGCCGCACTGGGCACGGTGCCAGCCCAGGCGCAAAGCAAGATCCCCCTGCGCATCTCCACCCCAGCCGTGCCAGACGATTGGCACGCCAAGATGTGGACCGTGTTCAAAGACCAATTGGACAAATCCGCCCCAGGCGAATTTGATGTGCAGATCAACTTGAACGCCAGCTTGTTCAAACAAGGTGCTGAGCCCGCCGCCATGGCGCGCGGTAATCTGGAGCTGGCCTCAATCTCAGCCTTTGACATGGCCAAGCTGGTGCCAGAATTTTCGATCTTTACCGCTGGCTACGTGGTGCGCGACCCGGCGCACCAGCAAAAAGTGTTCAGCGGCCCCGTGGGCGAAGAGTTGTTCAAGCTGGTGTCCCAAAAAATGGACGTCACACCGCTGGCCACGGCCTACCTGGGCACGCGCCAGCTCAATCTGCGCGAAACACGAAGTGTCAAAACGCCTGCCGACTTGAAGGGCGTCAAGCTGCGCATGCCGGGCAGCAAGGAATGGTTGTTTTTGGGAGAAGCACTGGGCGCTACGCCCACACCGCTGGCCTTTGGCGAGGTGTACCTGGGCCTCAAGACCGGCACCATTGATGGTCAAGACAACCCACTGCCCTCGGTGCGCGCTGCCAAGTTTTATGAGGTGACAAAGCAAATCGTGCTGACCAGCCACTTGGTAGACAGTCTGTTCATCACGGTGGCCAACAAGACCTGGAATGCATTGAATGCCACGCAAAAGCAAAAGGTCAAAGCCGCTGCCATGGCCGCCGCGCAGTTCAATAACGACAACCGCATCAAGGAAGAAAGCCAGTTGGCGGACTTCTTCAAGCAGCAGGGCCTGCAAGTGAGTACACCTGATGTGGACGCTTTCCATAAGGCTGTGCAGGCAGCGTATCAAAAGTCAGACTATGCCAAGACCTGGCCTGCTGGCTTGTTGGATCGGATCAATGCCACCAAATGATGGCTCCCCACGCTTGCTGCTGCGCGTGCTGCGCTGCCCCTCCATGAGGGTCCTTCGCACCTTGGGGCGGCCCGGCGGCGCTCAAGCATCTCGTATGGCGAACGCGTCTTTGTGGATGCAGCGGGTATTCAACGGTGTCGGTGGCTTGCTCTTTCTGGCGCTTTTTGGTGTGTTTTTGATCCAGATCGCCGCGCGCTTTGGCCTGAACAAACCCTTGCCATGGACGGATGAGGCTGCCGTGATTTTGTATGTGTGGGTCATCTTGTGGGCAGCCGCGCTGGTGGTGCCCGAGCGCGAACATGTGGTGTTTGATTTGGTCTGGAATGCAGTCAGCCCCGGTGCGCGCCGCATCATGAAACTGCTGGGCAATGCCATGGTGGGCACGCTGGCGGCCATTGCCATTCCCGCCAACTGGGACTATGTGCAGTTCATGGCGCGCGAAAGCACTCCGGTGCTGGGCTTGCCTTTCATGGCGGTGTTTGTTCCGTTTGTGCTGCTGTTGGCGTCACTGGTGATCCGCAGCGCCTGGTCCATCTGGCAAGCCTTGCAGGGGCAGGGGCTCGACGCGGGCCAGGTGGGAGAAGGGCGTTTGTCATGAGGTGTGTGAAATGACCTGGGCCTTGGGCGCACTGTTTGCAGTCATGGTGCTGGGCATGTTGCTGCGCATGCCGATTGGGTTTTCGATGATTGTCTCGGGCGTGGCTTACCTATTGGTCAAGCGCCAAGACCTGGGCCTGGTCACGGAGCAAATTGGCAACGGTCTGTACAACAGCTATGTGTTGCTGGCCGTGCCGCTGTTTGTGTTTGCCGCCAACATCATGAATGCTGGCACGGTCAGCGAGCGGATTTTTGACTTCTGCCGCATCCTGGTCGGTCGCATGCGCGGCGGTTTGGCGCAGGTGGACATTATTGTGAGCGTGATCTTTTCCGGCATGAGCGGTAGCGCCATTGCCGACGCGGCCGGGCCGGGCTTGGTCACCATTCGCCAGATGCTCAAGAAGCCCGAATACACCCGTGGCTTTGCGGGCGCCGTGGTGATTGCCAGTGCTACGCTGGGGCCGGTGATTCCGCCTTCCATCCCCATGGTGATCTACGCGCTGGTGTCCGGCGCGTCGGTGGGCGCACTGTTCTTGGCAGGTGTGGTGCCAGGCCTGTTGATGGCCGTCTTGATGATGGTGGTGGTAGCCATCATCGCGCGCCAGCGCAACATGCCGCGTGATGAACCCGTGCCGCTGCGTGACTGGCCGGGCATTCTGTTTCGCGGCGCTTTGCCCTTGTCGATGCCCATCGTGTTGCTGGGCGGTATTTACTCTGGCGCCTTTACGCCAACTGAGGCCGCTGCCGTGGCGGCCTTGCATTCCCTGATCTTGGCGGCCGTGGTTTACCGTGCACTCAGTTGGCGCAGCTTTTGGGGTGTGGTGATGGAGTCCACGCGTGGCGCGGCGGTCATCACCATCATCCTTGCTGGCTCCTACATGCTCAATTACGCCTTCACTGCAGAGGGCGTGCCGCAAGCCATTGGGCAGTGGGTGGACAGCATGCACTTGGCGCGCTGGCAGTTCTTGCTGCTGGTCAACGCATTGTTTTTGGTGCTGGGTTGCTTTCTGGATGTGTCGGTTTTGCTGCTGGTCTTTGTGCCCATGCTGCTGCCAGCCGTCAAGGCTCTGGGCATTGATCTTGTGCACTTTGGTGTGCTGGTGGTGCTGAACATGATGATCGGCCTGATCCACCCACCTTTTGGCATGCTGCTGTTTGTGACCAAGGCGCTGACGGGCATCCCCATTGGCGAAATGATGCGCGAGGGCTGGCCGTTTTTGGTGATGCTTTTATTGTTGTTGTTGGCCTTGACGTTTTTCCCGGAAATTACTTTATGGCTTCCGCACAAGATGGGCTACGGCAGTCCAGCAGCGTAGCGGTCCATTTGCGCCAGACCATTACAGGAGATTTGTTCATGCTCGATCATTCGAAGTCTTGGAGTCAAACAGAGTTCTTGTCAAAGCTAACTGAGATTGCCGAGCGCATTGCCAACGAGTCTGACCTGCAGGCTGTGGCGCCCCTCATGGATATGACCACTGCAAAGTCAGACGCTCCCGAGTTGACTGCATTGGCTGAGAGCTTTGCACGCATGTTGGTCAAGCTGGAGGCGCGCGAATTCGAACTTGAATGCACCATTGCCGACCTGAAGTCCGTCAAAACGGAACTTGAGAAGGCCAACTACGACGCGTTAACCGGGTTGCCAAACCGGGTGATTGCCCGCGACCGCCTGAACCAAGGCATCGCCTATGCCAAGCGCAGTGCGAGTTTGCTGGCAGTGCTTTATATGGACCTGGACCGTTTCAAATGGGTGAACGACAACCGGGGTCATGCTGCCGGGGATGAATTGTTGCAGCAGGTCGCGCAGCGTGCAAAAGCTATCCTACGCGACAGCGATACGGTGGCACGACTGGGCGGCGACGAATTCTTGGTGGTTCTGTCAGCTGTGGATGGTTTGGCAGAAGCCCAGGCCTTGGCGCAACGCATGGTAGCTGCTATGAATACGCCCTTTAACCTACGCGACGGCGAGGTGAGCATTGGTGCCAGTGTGGGAATCGCGATGTACCCGCGGGATGCGGAGTCAGTCGACCACTTGATCGAATGTGCGGACGCAGGGCTCTACGCGGCAAAACGGGCGGGCAAGAATACCTTTAGGGTGTTCGAATCTCCAAGAGGGGGCTCACCAAATTGAGTCCTGGTTTGGTTTGTCAAAAGCATCTATAATTCAAAAATAGAACGATCGTGCTTTTTTATCGGAGTGCGATCTTTTCAAAGCAATCGCCCGCGTGACAGCTTCTGTGACTCCCGTCCAGAATAGAATCGCTGGTTTACGTATACGTCAATCTAGGCGTCAATTAGATTTCAACCAACTGGAGCCAACGAGCATGAAGGTACTGGTCGCCGTCAAACGGGTGGTGGACTACAACGTGAAGGTCCGCGTCAAGTCGGACAACACGGGTGTGGACATCGCCAACGTCAAAATGAGCATGAACCCCTTTGACGAAATTGCCGTTGAAGAAGCCATGCGCCTTAAAGAAAAAGGCGTCGCTACTGAAGTCATCGCTGTATCTTGCGGCGTGGCCCAGTGCCAGGAAACCCTGCGCACCGCCATGGCCATTGGTGCAGACCGGGGCATCCTGGTGCAATCCGACGAAGAACTGCAGCCCCTGGCAGTTGCCAAGCTGCTCAAGGCCATTGTGGACAAAGAGCAGCCAGGCCTCGTGATCGTGGGCAAGCAAGCCATTGACGACGATTGCAACCAGACTGGCCAAATGCTGGCGGCGCTGGCCGACATGGGTCAAGGCACTTTTGCCTCCAAGGTCGAAATTGCCGACGGCAAAGCCCAGATCACCCGCGAAATCGACGGTGGCCTTGAAGTGATCTCGGTGGCACTGCCTGCCGTGATGACTACCGATTTGCGCCTCAACGAGCCACGCTATGTGACCTTGCCCAACATCATGAAGGCCAAGAAAAAGCAACTCGACACCTTCACCCCAGCAGACCTGGGCGTGGACGTGGCACCGCGCATCAAGACGCTGAAAGTGGAAGACCCACCTAAGCGCAGCGCTGGTATCAAGGTGGCCGACGTGGCCGCACTGGTTGATAAGTTGAAGAATGAAGCCAAGGTGATCTGACATGACATCCCTCGTTATTGCCGAACACGACAACGCGTCCATCAAAGGCGCAACCCTCAACACCATCACTGCAGCTCTGGCTTGCGGTGGTGACGTCCACGTGCTGGTCGCTGGCGCCAACGCTGGTGCGGCCGCAGCAGCCGCTGCCCAGATCGCTGGCGTGGCCAAGGTCTTGCATGCCGATGGTGCGCAGCTGGGCAACGGCCTGGCTGAGAACGTTGCAGCCCAAGTGCTGGCAGTTGCTGGCAACTACAGCCACATCCTGTTCCCTGCCACTGCTGGCGGTAAGAATGTGGCGCCCCGCGTGGCTGCCAAGCTGGACGTGGGCCAGATCAGCGAAATCTCTAAAGTGATCAGTGCTGACACCTTCGAGCGTTCCATCTACGCTGGTAACGCCGTTGCTACCGTGCAAAGCACCGATGCGACCAAGGTCATTACCGTGCGTACCACCGGCTTTGACGCCGCAGCAGCCAGCGGTGGTTCCGGTGCGGTGGAATCCGTCGCAGCCGTTGCCGACAGTGGCAAGACCAGCTTCCTGAGAAGCGAAATCGCCAAGAATGATCGCCCCGAACTCACCGCCGCCAAGGTCATCGTCTCGGGTGGTCGGGCACTGGGCAGTGCTGAGAAGTTCACCGAGGTCATCACCCCCCTGGCCGACAAGCTCGGTGCCGCCATGGGTGCCAGCCGCGCAGCTGTGGACGCAGGCTACGCGCCAAACGACTGGCAAGTGGGCCAGACCGGCAAGATCGTGGCGCCTCAGCTCTATGTGGCCTGCGGTATCAGCGGTGCGATCCAGCACTTGGCAGGTATGAAGGACTCCAAGGTGATCGTCGCGATCAATAAGGACCCCGAAGCCCCCATCTTCTCGGTAGCGGACTATGGACTGGAGGCAGACCTGTTTGTTGCCGTGCCAGAACTGGTCAACGCGCTGTAATCGCGCTCCATTGAGCTAAGCCAAGGCATCGTTCGCGATGCCTTTGTCGTATCTGAAGTGACTTGAAGAGACATAACCATGAGCTATACCGCGCCCGTCAAAGACATGATGTTCAACATCCAGCACCTGGCCAACTTGGAGCAGGTGGCGCAGATGCCCGGCTTTGAAGATGCTGGACTGGAAACCGCACAAGCCGTGCTGGAAGAATGCGCCAAGCTGACTGGGGGCGTGATTGCTCCATTAAATGTCGAGGGTGACCGCAACCCCAGCAGTTGGAAGGACGGTGTGGTCACGGCCACACCAGGTTTCAAAGAGGCCTACAAACAATTCGCAGAAGGCGGCTGGCAAGGTTTGCAACACCCGGCTGATTGGGGTGGCCAGGGCTTACCCAAGACCATTGGCGCGGCGTGCGGCGAAATGGTCAATTCGGCCAATATGAGCTTTGCGCTCTGTCCATTGTTGACTGACGGCGCAATCGAGGCGCTGCTAACAGCGGGTTCGGACGAACTGAAAACCATCTACTTGGAAAAGCTGGTCTCCGGTGAATGGACGGGCACCATGAACCTGACCGAGCCACAGGCCGGTTCCGATTTGGCTGCCGTGCGCACCCGTGCCGAGCCGCAACCCGATGGCACTTACAAAGTGTTTGGCACCAAGATTTTCATCACCTGGGGCGAGCACAACATGGCGGACAACATCGTCCACTTGGTGTTGGCGCGCGTGCAAGGTGCACCTGAGGGCGTCAAGGGCATCAGCCTGTTCGTCTGCCCCAAATTCATGGTCAAGCCCGATGGCTCATTGGGCGACCGCAACGATGTGCACTGTGTGAGCATCGAGCACAAGATGGGCATCAAGGCCAGCCCAACTGCCGTCCTGCAGTTCGGCGACCATGGTGGCGCGGTGGGTTACCTGGTGGGGCAGGAAAACCGCGGCCTGGAGTACATGTTCATCATGATGAACGCGGCGCGTTACGGCGTGGGCGTGCAGGGTATTGCGATTGCCGAACGTGCCTACCAAAAGGCCGTCACCTTTGCCAAAGACCGCGTGCAAAGCCGCCCCGTGGACGGCAGCCTGCCCAGCAGCGGCCCGATCATTCATCACCCCGATGTCAAACGCATGCTGATGACCATGCGCGCCTACACCGAGGGCTGCCGTGCCATGGCCTCCACTGCGGCTGCAGCTTACGATGCGGCACATCATCATCCTGATGCCGAAACCCGCAAGCAAAATCAGGCTTTCTATGAATACCTGGTGCCACTCGTCAAGGGTTACAGCACCGAGATGAGCCTGGAAGTCACCTCGCTGGGCGTGCAAGTGCACGGCGGCATGGGCTTTATCGAAGAAACCGGTGCCGCACAGTACTACCGCGACGCCAAGATCTTGACGATTTACGAAGGCACCACGGCCATCCAAGCAAACGACTTGGTCGGCCGCAAGACATCGCGCGACGGCGGTCAAACCCCCAAAGCCATTTGCGCCCAAATCGAAACGACCGAAGCCGCGCTGACCGCCAGTGGAAGCGCTGACGCCCTGGCCGTGGCCAAGCGCCTGAAGGCTGCCCGCCTGGCGCTGCTGGATGTGGTGGCCTTTGTGGCCGGCAACACCAAGGCCAGCCCCAATGCCGTGTTTGCAGGCAGTGTGCCTTACCTGATGCTGGCGGGCAATGTGGTGGCAGGCTGGCAAATGGCCCGTGCTCTGCTGGTGGCGCAAGACATGGTGGCCAAAGGCGACGATGTACCCTTTGCGAAGGCCAAGATCGTGACCGCGCGCTTTTACGCCGACCACATCCTGACGAAGGCTGCTGGCCTGCGCGACAGCATTGTCGAAGGCAGTGACTGCGTTACCGCCATGGCTCTGGAAGCGTTCTGATAGCGTTCTGATTTCCTCTTGCTATTGATTTAATAGCTGCTGTCGCATATCTGACCTGCCGAAGCAGCGTTTTTATCTATCATTCAAGCCTTTTGCCTTCACGGAGACCTCATGTCCAAGCTGCCAGCTGTCTTGCAGAATTTGCCCTTGCCGATCATTGGCTCGCCTTTGTTCATCATCAGCAACCCCAAGTTGGTGATCGAGCAATGCAAGGCTGGCGTGGTGGGCTCCATGCCCGCGCTCAATGCCCGTCCCGCCGCGCAGCTGGACGAGTGGTTGGCCGAAATCACGGAAACGTTGGCCGCCTACAACAAGGCTAACCCAGACAAGCCCGCAGCACCATTTGCCATCAACCAGATCGTTCATAAGAGCAACGACCGCCTGGACCACGACATGGAGATGGTTGCCAAGTACAAGGTGCCCATCATCATCACCTCGCTCGGTGCGCGCACCGACATCAACGAGGCCATCCATGCCTACGGTGGCGTGGTGCTACACGATGTGATCACCAATGCCTTTGCCCACAAAGCGATTGAAAAGGGCGCTGATGGTCTCATTGCCGTGGCAGCAGGTGCCGGTGGCCACGCCGGCGTGAAGAGCCCCTTTGCCCTGATTCAGGAAATCCGCCAGTGGTTTGACGGCCCGCTGGCTTTGAGCGGCTCCATTGCCAGCGGCGACGCCGTGCTGGCCGCCCAAGCCATGGGTGCAGACTTTGCCTACATCGGCTCGGCCTTTATCGCGACAGAAGAAGCCCGCGCGGTAGATGGCTACAAGCAGGCGATTGTGGACAGCAACAGCGACGACATCGTTTACTCCAACCTCTTTACCGGCGTGCACGGCAACTACCTCAAGCCCAGCATCGTGGCGGCAGGCCTGGACCCGAACAACCTGCCTGAAAGTGACCCCAGCAAGATGAACTTTGGCGGCGACGCCAAAAAGGCCTGGAAAGACATCTGGGGCTGCGGCCAGGGCATTGGCGCCATCACCAAGGTAGAACCCACAGCCGACATGGTGGCACGTCTCAAGCGGGAATACCTAGCCGCTCGAAAGCGATTGGCGTTATGACCACTGCGACGAAGTTGGCCGAGAAAAAAAATAATCGCTCCGGCTTGGTAGATGTTCTCAAAGGCTTGGCGTGTGCGGTCATCGTCTTACACCACCTGTCCTCCTATGGACCGATGGTGGATGTCGCGCGCCCTTTGGTGCCCGATCTGATGGCATTCCTGTACAACTACGGTCGCCTTGCGGTGCAAGTGTTTCTTGTGGTAGCGGGTTTTATGGCTGCTGCGAGCTTGGCACCACAGGGCTTAGCCCGGTTTGAAGGTGGCCTCAAGTTAATCGGTCGGCGCTATGCGCGCCTGGCTTTGCCGTATTTTGTGGCACTGACAGCTGCCATTTGGGCGGCCGGGCTTGCACGGCAGGGGCAATATTCAGAATCAATTCCCGCCGCTGCCAGCGTGGGCGATGTCATCATTCACATGCTGATGCTGCAGGACGTGTTGGGTATTGATGCTCTTTCTGCGGGTGCGTGGTATCTCGCGATCGATCTTCAACTGTTTGCCTTGACTGTACTGATCTTGGCGGCAGCAAGATGGCTTGCTATGCATTCATCGGCAGAAGTTGCGGTGCAGTGGTCTGTCGGTTTGGTCGCTGTGGCCTGTGCAGCTTCCTTGCTGTGGTTTAACCGGCATCCTGAACTGGACGTGACGGCGATCTATTTTTATGGTTCGTATGGCCTTGGCCTGTTGACCTACTGGGCGGTGCATTCGAGCAACCCGCAAACTCGCAAAGCGATGCTGGCAAGCATTGCCGTGTTGGGCGTTGCGGCCTTGGCGGTTGAATTTCGTGAGCGCATTGCGCTTGCCTTGTTTGTGGCGCTCGCATTGCTGCTGGCAACACGGTCGTCAGTGGCGCAGGCCGTGTTGAATTCTCGTCAGCTTGGGCCCTTGCGCTACCTGGGGCGGATTTCGTACTCCGTGTTCCTGATCCATTACCCGGTGTTGCTGCTGTTCAATGCGTTGATGGGGCAGTGGTGGCCGCATGAGCCATGGGCCAATGCGTTTGCCATGATGCTGACGTTTGCTTGCTCAGTTGCAGTGGCGGACCAGTTGTATCGCCACGTTGAAAACCTGCCTTTGTCGCGTTTGCGCTTTGTGATGCTGGCCGCGCCACTCTTTATGGTCACGGCCATGGCGCGCTAATTTGTCAGGCGTCTCTGACGAGGCAAATCAATGGGCGTCCGTTGACGGCATCACATGCAGCGGAATGTCTTTCTCCGTGGCCAATGCTGCGAGTTCTGTGCAGGTTTTCTTGCGAAGAAAACCTGCTATTTTTTTGTGCGTTTCGGACTCAAATAGCGTCGCACGACCTGGAACGCCCAGTCCTGCTGCCAGGCACAAAGCAGCGGCAAAATGAGGCTCCAGCGCAGCGACAGCCACGCGCCCGTCTTTGCACGGATAGACCTTGTAGCCCGCATGTTTGCCGCCCACAGAACCTTCTGGCAGTGTCATGCCCCAAGTTCTGGGCAGTGCCAGGTATGCCGCAGCATCGGACAGGGCGACTTCCATGTAGATGCCCGGCGCGGTCTTGGTCGGCGTTGATTTGGCGCGCTGGTGCAGCAATGCCTGCAAAACCGCTTCGCTGGCCATCAGCGATCCACCCATGTCGGCAAACAGGGTGGCGGGCATTTCCATGCCGTTCACCAAGCCGTTTTCGGCCAGGTAAGTCAGGTCGTGGCCGGGTTCTTCGGCGCGTTCGCCGCTGGCGCCCACAATCGCGATTTGCGACAGGTGAGGGTGGGCCTTGTGCAGCTTCTTCCAGCCCAGATTCAGGCGTTCAATGGCAGACGGGCGAAACGATGTCAACAATACCTGCGCACGTGCCAACTCTTTGTTCAGGATGGCATGTCCTTTCTCTGTCTTGAGGTCAGCATGGACAATTTTCATGCCCTTGTGCAGCGTGGCGTACACGGCTTTGCTGTATTGGCCCATGGGGTCGCTGGTGACGAAACCGGGCGGGGGAGGCGGCTCCACCTTGATGCAAGTCGCACCCATGGCGCACAGACGCATGAAGGCCGCCGGGCCAGGGAGGTTGAGCGCTAGGCTCACGATGCGAACGCCGCGCAGGGGCTTGAGAGGGGTAGCTGCTGTCATGATGTTTGCTATTGAATATGTAGCTTTAAATGATTGTGGGATATGCCGGAACAGGTATTTTGATTGGAATTTACCGTGCTGCAAGCCCCATGTTGCGCGAGATGACTTCTTTCATGATCTCATTCGTGCCGCCGTAAATCCGCTGCACACGTGCGTCCGCATAGGCGCGGGTGATGGGGTATTCCCACATGTAGCCGTAGCCGCCGAAAAGCTGAACGCATTCGTCCATCACCTTGCACTGCAAGTCACTCGTCCAGTACTTGGCCATGCTGGCTGTTGCAGTGTCGAGCTTGTCTTGTAGCAAGAGCTCGGTGCACTTGTCCACAAACACTCGGGCCACTTGCACCTGCGTCTGCAATTCGGCCAGGGTGTAGCGCGTGTTTTGGTAGGCCGCTACGGCTTGGCCAAAGACTTTGCGCTCTTTCACATAGTCCACCGTCCAGTCGATGGCGGCTTGCGCCGCTGCCACAGCCTGGATGGCGATCTGTAGGCGTTCCCATGGCAACTGCTCCATCAGGCAAATGAAGCCACGGTTAAGTTGCGCGTCACCGCCCAGCAGCATGTCTACGGGGACTTTCACGTTGTCAAAGAAAAGCTCAGACGTGTCCTGTGCCTTGAGGCCGAGCTTCTTGAGTCGCTTGCCTTTTTCGAATCCCGGCATGCCTTGCTCTACCAGTAACAGGCTGGTGCCTTTGGCGCCCGCGTCCGGATTGGTTTTGGCGACCACGACCACGACGTCGGCGTGCCAGCCATTGGTGATAAAGGTTTTGCTGCCGTTCAGTACATAGTGCTCGCCACTTCGGATGGCCGTGGCCTTGACGCCTTGAAGGTCTGAACCCGCCGAGGGCTCAGTCATGGCGATGGCTCCCACCATTTCACCGGTGGCCATTTTGGGCAAGTACTTTCGCTTTTGTTCTTCCGTGCCGTAGTGCAGGATGTAAGGGGCCACGATCTCGTTATGCAAGCCAAAGCCTAGGCCTGTGAAGCCCGCTGCGCTGATCTCTTCCATCTGAATCACGCTGTAGAGCTTGTCGGCTTCTGCACCACCATAGGCCTCGGGCAGGCTCATGCACAGAAAGCCGTTTTCGCCCGCCTTTCGCCACACGTCGCGGTCGACATAGCCTTGGTCTTCCCAGGCCTCGTGGTGCGGGGCAACCTCTTTGGCTAGAAAACGCCGGAAGCTGTCGCGAAAAGCTTCGTGCTCGGGGCTGAAAAGGCTGCGTTCGATCATGAGTCTGTCACCTGGTTGACTGGTTGAATGTATTTTTACAGAGCATTTGCTTTGTAAAAAATTCTATACTGTACGTCCAATTCGGTGAATGGAGACAAGCCCATGACACTTGGCGCGCCCCGTACCTGTCAAACACAAGCCATGCCCCCGTCCACGGCGGCCTTGCTGGAGCGTGTGCGTCAACAGGTTCTACGTGGCGAGCCAGAATGGACCAGCAGCACTGCGCCAGAGGCCTTTTTGCCGCTTGTCAGTTACTTTGATCCTGACATCTGGCAGTCTGAAATCAGCAGTCTGTTTCGCAAGTTGCCGCTGATCGCTGCGCACAGCAGTGAAATTGGCCCCGGCCAGGTGCTTCCGCACGACGGCTACGGTTTACCTCTGCTGCTGAGTCGCGATGCCAATGGCGAGGTTCGCTGCTTTTTGAATGTGTGCCGCCACCGGGGGATGCGCTTGGTGGAGACGCCTGGCGCGCAGCCCAAATCGAGCGTGGTTTGCCGCTACCACGGCTGGTCGTTTCAAATGGATGGGCAATTGCGCCACCGCTGGCATGCCAGCGCCTTTGACAGTTGTAAGCCTGATGCCTTGAACCTGGTTAGCCTGCCTTGCGCTGAACGCCATGGCCTGATTTGGGTGGTGCCCGACCCGAATGGCAGCATTGATCTGGATACTTTTTTGGGCACACTGAATACCGAGTTGCCGTTTTTTGAAATTGAAAATCTCACCCACTTTCGCACCATCGAGACCGAGTTCAAAGCGAATTGGAAGCTGATGATTGACGCCTTCACCGAGGGCTATCACATCAGGGTCTTGCACAAGGACAGCATTGCGCCGTTCTTTACCGACAACATGGCGGCGGCAGAGTTTGTGGGCCCACACATTCATTCGCTGGTCGCCCGTAAAGCCGCCGAGGCGTGGGCCAAAGACGCGAACTGTGAGCCTCCCGCTAAGCTTGCGGCCCTGGGCAAGTTGGCCACCGTCAGCCAGATCATCTTTCCCAACACCATCACGATTTTTCATCCCGATTACCTGAGCCTGGTCACGCTGTACCCCACGGGGCCTGAAACCATGCGCTGGACGCACCGCATGCTGATTCCGCCTGAAAAGGCCACGCCGGATTGGGCTCCACATTGGGAAAAGACGTTTAACCTGATCGAGCGCGGCGTGTTCCAGGCGGAAGACATTGCGTGTGCTGTAGGCATACAGCAGGGCCTTAAGTCAGGTGCCAACACCCACTCGCGTATCGGTCGACTAGAGCAAAGTCTGGTCGCCTTCCACGGCCACGTGCAGGCGGCCACGGGCCAGAAGCAACGCACCGTGTTCACCGAACCACATTGATTTCAATTTCAACTAGCCATTTACTGGAGATTTCCTCATGACCGAAGCATTTGTGTATGACGCCATTCGCACGCCACGTGGCAAGGGCAAAAAAGACGGCAGTTTGCACGAGGTCAAGCCGATCAATTTGCTTGCTGGGTTACTGACCTCTTTGCAAGCGCGCAATGGTTTTGATACGGCCAAAGTGGACGATGTCGTCATGGGTGTGGTGTCCCCGGTGGGCGAGCAGGGCTCGGTGATTGCCAAGGTGGCGGCGCTCAAGGCAGGCTGGGACTACCAGTGCGCTGGGGTGCAGCTCAACCGCTTTTGTGCCTCTGGCCTGGAAGCCGTCAACATGGCTGCGCAAAAGGTGCGCTCTGGCTGGGAAGACCTGGTAGTTGCCGGCGGCGTGGAGAGCATGAGCCGTGTGCCCATTGGTTCAGATGGTGGCGCCTGGGCGCAAGACCCCGAGACCAATTCGCAAACCCTGTTTGTGCCCCAAGGCATTGGCGCCGATTTGATCGCGACCATGGAGGGCTTTACACGCCAAGACGTGGACGCTTTTGCGCTGGAATCGCAAAAGCGCGCGGCGGCAGCACGTGCGGCGGGCTACTTCAAAAAATCGGTGGTTCCCGTTACCGACTTTTTGGGGCAGATCATTTTGGAAGAAGACGAGTTCATCAAGCCGCACACCACCCTGGAAGGCTTGGCGTCGCTCAAGCCCGCGTTCGAACAAATGGGGGCCATGGGCTTTGACCAAGTCGCATTGAACCGCTACCCGCAGGTTGAGCGCATTCACCATGTGCACCATGCGGGCAATTCCTCCGGCATTGTGGACGGTGCAGCTGCAGTGCTGATCGGCTCCGAGGCGGCGGGAAAGTTGCACGGCATGACGCCACGTGCGCGCATTGTTTCAGCGGCGCTCAGTGGTGCGGACCCCACCATCATGCTTACCGGCCCCATGCCTGCTGCGCGCAAAGCGCTTGCCAAAGCAGGCATGACCATGGACCAAATTGACTTGGTAGAAATCAACGAGGCCTTTGCTGCTGTTGCCATGCGCTTCATGAAAGAGATGAAGGTTCCACACGAAAAAGTCAACGTGAACGGCGGCGCCATTGCCATGGGGCACCCACTTGGGGCGACCGGCGCCATGATCCTTGGCATTTTGATCGATGAGCTGCATCGCCGCAATCTGCGCTACGGTATGGCCACCCTGTGTGTGGGCGGCGGCATGGGCATTGCCACCATCATCGAACGCATTTAATTGGCAGCAACCAGACAAACAAACTGATCCCGAACATGAAAACCATTCAATACGCGCTTGCCGACGGCATTGCCACCATCACGTTTGACGAACCCAATTCCCCCGTCAATACCATGTGCCTGGACTGGCAAGCTGACCTGAAAACCGTGACAGCCCAGGTGCTGCAGGACAAGGCAGGCATCAAAGGCATCATCCTCGCCTCCAGCAAGAGTACCTTTTTTGCTGGTGCTGACCTCAAGGGCCTGATGCGCCAAACCGCAGCCGACGCGCCGCGCGTGTTTACCGAGATCGAAGGCATGAAGAAATGTTTTCGCACGCTGGAAACGCTTGGCATTCCGGTGGTCACTTGCATCAATGGCGCTGCACTTGGCGGGGGCTGGGAAGTGGCCCTGGTTGGCCACTATCGCATTGCAGTGAACGACAAGAAGATTCAGCTGGGTTTGCCTGAAATCACCTTGGGTTTGATTCCCGGCGCCAGCGGCATCACCAAAATGACGCGTCTGCTGGGGCTGATGGGTGCACAGCCCTACATTCTGGAAGCCAAACTGTTCAATCCTGCCCAGGCATTGGAACTTGGTTTAGTGCATGAGTTGGTCGACGATGCTGCGCAACTGCGCGAACGTGCGCTTGCCTTCATTGCTGCCAACTCCACGTCTCAGCAACCCTGGGATGACAAGGCTTACAAGATCCCTGGCGGAACGCCTTCTAACCCCAAAATTGCCGGGGGATTGGTTGTGGCACCTGCCATGATGAAAAAGACCTCGCGTGGTCTGTATCCCGCACCCGAAGCCGCGCTGTGCGCCATGGTTGAAGGCGCGCAAGTTGACTTCGATACCGCACTGCGTATTGAGAGCCGTTACCTCGCGCGTTTGGCGGTGAACCCTGTTGCCAAAAGCATGGTCAACACCTTTTTCTTCAACATGAATGCGATCAAGTCGGGCCAAAGCCGACCTAAGGATGTCGCACGATTCAAACCCACCAAGGTTGGCGTTTTGGGTGCCGGGATGATGGGGGCGGGCATCGCCTACGCACAGGCCAGCAAGGGCATCGCAACCGTGCTGAAGGATGTGAGCCAAGAAAAAGCCGACCTGGGCAAAGCCTACAGCACCAAGATCACCCAGCCACGCGTGGAAAAAGGGCGCATGAGCCCGCACGATCAAGCCGCACTGCTGGCACGCATCACGGCAACCGCCAGTTACGACGATTTGCAAGACTGCGACTTGATCATTGAAGCCGTGTTTGAGCAGCGGGACCTCAAAGCACAAGTTACCAAGGACGCCGAACCCAAGCTAAGGTCTGGCGGTTTTTTTGCCAGCAACACCTCAACTCTGCCCATCAGCGGGCTAGCGTCTGCTAGCACCAAGCCAGAAAAGTTCATCGGCATCCATTTCTTCAGTCCTGTGGACAAGATGAAACTGGTGGAAATCATTCGCGGTGCACAGACCGATGATGAAACCGTGGCGCGTGCTTACGACTATGTGCAAGCCTTGGGCAAGATCCCAATTGTTGTGAACGACTCACGTGGGTTTTACACCAGTCGGACCTTTGGCACCTTTGTGCTGGAAGGCATTTCGATGCTGGAAGAGGGCATCCCCGCTGCAGCCGTCGAAAACGCAGGCATTCAGTGCGGCATGCCGGTAGGCCCCCTCACGGTGAATGATCAGACCTCGCTCTCCTTGAGTGTGCATGTGATGGATCAAACCAAAGCCGACTTTGAAGCCGAGGGCAAGGCTTGGTCGCCAGCGCCCGGTCAAAATATTGTGCAACGCATGGTCAAAGAATTTGACCGCAAGGGGCGTGCTGCGGGCGCGGGCTTTTACGACTACGCTGGCGGCAAGAAGACGCAGCTTTGGCCAGGTCTGAAAACGCATTTCGAGAAGCCCGGCGTTGCTTGGGACATTGAAACTTTAAAGGATCGCATCCTGTATCGCCAAGCGGTGGAAACCGCGCGTTGCTTGAGCGAAGGCGTGCTCAGCACAGTGCACGATGGCAACATCGGCTCCATTTTTGGCATTGGCTTTCCGGCCTGGACGGGTGGGGCATTGCAGTTCATCTACAGCATGGGTGTAGACGCTTTCACAAAACGCGCCGCAGAACTCGCTGAGAGCTGTGGTCCGCGCTTTGGGTTGACTGACGAAGTCATTGCCTGCCTGAAGAAGCATCAACCCGTTTATTGATCCGCGTGACAGGAAACCATCATGGAAAATAAAACTGTTCTCTATGCTGAGCACGGTGCCGTGGCACTGCTGACGCTCAACCGTCCTGCAGCGCTCAACAGCTTTGTGCCTGCGATGCATGCTGATTTTGCCGACGTCTTGAACAAGGCAGAGGCCAATCCAAGTATCCGCGCGCTGGTCATCACTGGCGCCGGGCGAGGCTTTTGTGCCGGGGCAGACTTGTCATCATTTGATTTCACTCCCGGCCCCGGCATGGTGGAGCGAGCCGACCCAGGCCCCGTGATCGAAAAGAACTTCAACCCCACTGTTCGCCGACTTCAAGGCCTGCGCATGCCGACCATTGCGGCTGTCAATGGTGTGGCTGCAGGTGCAGGGGCGTCGCTTGCCATGACCTGTGACATCGCTATTGCAGCGCACACCGCGAGTTTTATTCAGGCGTTCAGCAAAATTGGACTGATCCCCGACGCAGGAGGAACTTGGTTCCTGCCGCAGCGTGTGGGCATGGCCAGAGCGTTAGCGCTGGCCATGACGGGCGACAAGTTGGACGCAACTCGAGCGAAAGAGTGGGGGATGATTTGGGATGTGGCGGATGACCCCGTCGCTGCAGCGCTAGCGCTGGGACAGCGCCTCGCATCCATGCCAACTCAAGCCATGATCGCCACCCGCAAAGCCATGCGGGCGAGTGCACACAACACCCTGGATCAACAACTCGATCTGGAGCGCGATACCCAGTCGGCGCTGGGGCGCACGCATGACTATATGGAAGGCGTGCAGGCATTTTTGGAGAAGCGGCCTGCTTTGTTTACGGGGACGTGAATTTCTCACATATTCGAGCTGTCTAACGGGTGTCGTTAGAAACTAGAATTGTTTCTTCAATAACGAGGGAAGAAATGATTTCTAAAAATATAGCGCTGTCATTGACAGCGATGTTTGCTTTGGTGGCTTGCGGTGGTGGTGGGAGCAGCACTACCACCAGTTCGTCTGCTTCGGCACCAGTTCCTGCACCCGCACCTGCACCTGCACCTTCCGTAACGCCTTCAACCGTATCCACCGTTGCGCTAACTTCTACAAATGCAAAGGTAGCTGCCGCTGTTGGTTTGCAGGCGGCTCAAGACACGATGGCATTGTCGCCTCCTCTGACTTTGTTGAGCTTTAATGCCACACCTTCGGTCAGCAACTCCACTCAACAGTGCTCTCCATCGGGTACGGCCATTGTGTCTGGAAGCGTTGCATCTACCACTAGTTTGCGCTATGGGGATACGATGACCACAACTCTGAATAAGTGCGCTTTGAGTTCTACAGGCGGGTCAATATTGTTGAGCGGTCAAGCAACTGTGACGGTAACCGGTGGCAGTTTGGCGTCTATCCCGTTTTCAATTAATCTTTCTGAGACCTTGACGAATTTCAGCGTTAATGCCAGTGGTCTTACTGTCTCTGTCAGTGGTGATCAGTCCACAATCTGGAGCGCAACGAGTGCGTCTGCTCAAACGTTTGTGGCGTCGGGCAACAGCCTGAAGCATTCCTATAGCTACGGAAGTGGCGCTGTACACAATACGACTTGGTTGGGCTACAGCCAGACGTATAGCCTCGGTTCACCGAGCATTTCTAGCTTGAAAGCTACGTTGCAGTCTGACAATACTTTGTTGGGTACGGGACTCAGCTCAATGTCAATTAATACTGTAAAGAACGTGACCGTCACAACGGGAGCAGGCGGCGCTGGTTCTTTTGTGCTAACCGGAGCCAATGGGTCTCAACTGCTTGTAACGGTGAATGGCACTGCCGTCTCTATTCAAGTTGACGCGAATGGTGACGGTGTTTTTGAAAACACTGTTAACTCGACGCAAAGTGAGATGCTTTCGCTATCGACGTTGTAATTTGACTCCATGTGGGTGTGAGCAGCCGCTACAACCGTAGCGGCTGCGCATAACCCGTCATTTCCAGATAGCCATAGCCAACGCGCTTATTGCTGCTATCCACCAGTTCACTCAAACCTTCCCAGTAAATGGCGCCAGTGCTTGCGCGGCTGTCGAGCTCCTGGTTTTCGACTAGGGCTCTGACGGTATAGAGGTCAGTTGGCGTGCGGACCTGCCATTCAACCGGGTATTTGGCTTGGCTTTGGGGGCTTTTCCAGAATTTGATGGGTTTAAAGCTCACATCTCCACGATTGAAGGCGTCGGTGCGGTCGTCTTCTGCGCGTTTCGCACTTGAATTTCTGGGGCGACGAAATGAGCCGCCGTCCCAGATCGCTGTGCCGGACTTATCGCGAATCTGGAAGGCGGTCAATGCGCTGCCGTTGTCCAGGTTCATGCCAATCCAGTCCCATCCCACCGCGTCAGGGTGAAGCATTTCGTTGCTCCATTCGTGGTCCAACCAAGCGGTGCCTTGCACTTGCAGTGTTTTGCCTTGAACTGTGAGCTTGCCTTTGGCCGACAGTTGCGGCTGGCTGTAATAAAAGCTGGTCTGCGACGCCTGAGGGCCTTTGCGCGACATGCCTTCGTAGCCTTGCAGCAAAACCGACTGGCTGGTTTGAAGGCTCAAATCCAGGCCAAATTGCTGGGTTGCGACGACAGCGTTGTAGATGCTGGTGTTGGATTCAGGCGGACCAGGCTCACGCTTGAGCGACCAGTCGCGCAGTTCAACATGCGTTGAGCGCTGGCCTGCAGAGGCGACATCGGTTGTGGGTGCGCCGGAGGACCTGGCGATGCGTTGGTCATGCCAAAACTTGCCCGATTTGATGTCCGTGATGGCGACATGTGCAAAGATCAAATGCTTGGCCGCAAAGCTGGACGTCATGCCTTGCGTGCTCTCCACGAGTGAGCGGAAGAATGTCAGCTGAAAGCCATATTCAGGCGGACCGTCTGGCGATGACTCTTGCCGTCGCGCTAAGCCCGTCACGTACCACCATTCGGTTTTGGCCTCGGGATGGGAGCCGTAGTCTCGCGGAAACTCCAGCAAGCGCAAGGCGAGTGGCGGACGGGCACTTGTGGCCATTTGGGGTAGGCCAGCCAGCGCAAGGCCTGCACCGCCCACCAGCCATGAACGACGCTGCACGCTTCCCATTTTTAGCGTCATGCTCTTGTTTCCCAGAGTGCCTGCACGCGCGCGCTGGATGCGGTGCAATCGCCCATCATGGCTTGTACCCAGGTGCTGTCGTGGTAGGTGGGCAAATAGCGCTCCCCCGAATCGCACAGCAAAGAGAGGATGGACCCTTGTTCGCCGAATTTAATCATTTCGGCGGCCAATTCCAGCATGCCGATCAGGTTCGTGCCTGTGGACGGCCCCACTTTTCTGCCAAGCTGCGCTGTCAGCCATCGCATGGCCGCCACCGAATCGGCATCCGTTACCTCAATCATTCTGTCGATCAAGGTGCGAATAAAGCTAGGCTCTACTCGCGGACGGCCTATGCCTTCGATGCGAGAACCCTTGCCCTGCAGCGTGGTGTCTCCAGTGCGGTGATAGGCACCAAATACAGACCCTACCGGGTCGGCCACACACAGCCGCGTGGCATGACGTTGATAGCGCACATAGCGGCCAATGGTGGCACTGGTGCCGCCCGTCCCTGCGCCCACCACGATCCAACGGGGGATGGGGTAGCGCTCGCGCTTCATCTGGCTGAACATGCTCTCGGCAATGTTGTTATTGCCACGCCAGTCCGTTGCGCGCTCCGCGTAGGTGAACTGGTCCATGTAATGGCCGCCGGTCTGCTGGGCCAGCAGCCGTGCTTCGTCATAGACCTGCGCTGCATTGTCTACCCAGTGGCAGCGGCCACCATAAAACTCAATCTGCACTATTTTTTCGGGTGAGGTGCTGCGCGGCATCACGGCTACAAAGGGCAGACCCAGCAAACGCGCAAAGTAGGCTTCGCTGACGGCAGTGGAGCCGCTGGAGGCTTCCACCACGGTGGTGCCTTCTTTAATCCAGCCATTGCACAGCGCGTACAAAAAAAGCGACCTGGCCAGCCGGTGCTTGAGGCTGCCCGTTGGGTGGGTGGACTCGTCCTTCAGATACAGGTCAATGCCTTTAGCTTGCAGCGCTGGGGCAGGCAGGGCAATCAAGTGCGTGTCGGCGCTGCGCTGGAAGTCTGCTTCGATTCGGGCAATGGCAGTAGAGAGCCAGTTTTGCATAAGGTGTCTCAGATATAGAGCGAAAAGGGCTTCAGGATGGGCATGGCTACCAGTCTTCCTTTACCGCCAGCACGGCGTCGCGACCGGCCGCAGCCCGCCCTGCCAACCAGGCGGTGAGCGTGCCAGCCACCATCACCGCCAAACACAGCAGAACAAGACGCAGCCACGGCAGGACCAAATCCATTGTCCAGTGAAAGCTTTGCGGATTGATCACATGCACCAGCACCACGGCCACGGCCACGCCCAGCAGCAATCCCGCCGCTGCGCCTATGGCCGTCCAGACCAAACCTTCGCCTGCCACCAGTTGCAATATTTGGCGACGCGTGAGGCCTAAATGGGTAAGCAAGCCAAACTCCTTGCGCCGGGCCAGCACCTGCGCGCTGAAGGACGCAGCGACACCAAACAGTCCAATGGCGATGGCCACGGCCTGCAGCCAGTAGGTCACTGCAAAGGTCCGATCAAAAATGCGCAGCGACACGTCCCGCAATTGCGCGGTGGTGGCAAATTCCAGCAATTGGCCGCTGTCGCCCGCAATGCTGTTGCCAGCTTTGTTTTCGATCAGGCTGAACTCTTCGGCCAGTTTTCGAATGCGGTTTTGCATCTCGGTGGGGCTGCTGCTCTCGGTGAGCCAAAGCGCCAGGTCATTGACCCGGTTGTCGCCACTCAGGCGTACAAAGTCGGCAGAGTCCATGGCCATGCTGCCATGTTGGCGGGCATAGTCGCGCCAGATGCCCGCAATGAAGTAATTTGCTCCTAGAACAGGAGCTAGAGAGCCAGTGCCTTCAAGCCGAAAGGCTTTGGCAGGATTGAAGAATCCGCCTAGCTTAAGTCGGTACAGGTCTGCCATGGCCTCACTGATGTACAAGGGCACCGCATCCTTAGCGTCAGCTGGCACGGGCAAGGCAGTTCCTAGCAAGGGCAGGTTGGGGGCGGGCGCTTGCGGGCTGCTTTGAGGGCCATGCAGTGGCCGTGCAATGAGCGTGACGGGAGGCTTGGCAGGTGAGAGTTGCAAACTGACGATGCGCACCGGTGCCACTTTGGACACGCCTTGCAGCTCGCCAATGCCTTGCACCAGTTCAGGGCCCAAAAAGGCGGCCTCACTGGCACCCGCTGACTTGGCCGTGCGGACATACAAATCAGCAGGCAGTACTTGGCCCAGCCAGTCGCTCACCGATTGCCGAAAACTGGTCACCATGACTGTTAGCGCCACAGCCAGGCTTAAGGATGCGACGACACCGCTGATGGCAACCGCCGCAGTTTGGCGTTGCCGTCGCGCACGCTCCACCGCCAGCAACGGCACCAGCGTGCCCCCGAGCAATGGGCTCAAGGCTCCATACACCGCTGCCACCAACAAAGGCAAGGCACTGATGCCACCCATCAGCAGAAAGCCTACCGAGGCATATGCAGCCAAGGGCAAGCCTGCAATCGGTGGCACCAAGGCTAGACCCACGGCGATCACGATCAGCGCCAGGCTGATCAGGTGATGACGCATCGTCAAGGCGGTTTGGGTGCCCATTCCCTTGAGGGTTTGTGTGGGGGGAAGCTTTTGTGCCTGACGCGCAGGCCACCAGCCACCCAGCAAAGCCGCCAAAACCCCTAGCAAGCCATAAACAGCCGCTGCCTCTGGGCTCCATTGCAATGGGGGTGACGATGCCGAAAAATAGCCGCCGCCCAAGTCCCCACCCAGCACCTGCAAGGCCAAACTGGCCAATCCCGTGCCCAGTGCCAAGCCCAGTGCGCTGCCCATCAGGCCCAGCACCAAAGATTCGTACAAAACCAGCCGCAATCTTTCCCCTGGGGTGAGCCCCAGCACACCCAGTAGCGCAAACTGCTGGGCTCGTTTGGCAACACTCAGTGCAAGCACTGAAAACACCAGGAAAGCGCCGGTAAACAAAGCCACCAGCGACAGCACCGTCAGGTTCACACGGTAGGCGCTGGACATGGCGTTGATGCGCTGGTCCATGTCCCCGGGCTCCACCACAGTCACCTGTCCAGCAAAGCCCGTCAGCGCGGCTGCATCACGCAAGAAAGCAGCGCGGTCTGCGCTGGGATTAAGCGTCACGTCAATTCGGCTGAGCATGCCTAGCTTGCCAAACTGTTCCTGCGCGGCGGCAATGTCCATCACGGCCAAGGCAGGGCCACCGCTGGCGACATGGCCGGCCACTTGCAGTTCCAGCACACGCATGCCGCTTTGCAGGTAAAGACGTTCGCGCTTGGGTTTCGCAACGTCGGGCACTTCAGCAGTAGGTGCTGCTGTGCCAAACGCAGGCGGTTTGCCCGACATCAACAGTCGCGCGCTGGCGTTCAAGAAAACCGCGTCAGGCGCAAATATCGATAGGCGTTGATCAGTTTCAGTGCTGTCGTTACCTTCAATCCGGTCTGGAATTGGGATCACTTCCGGGTTGATGCCGCCCAGTGTCAAAGCGTCCACACCCAGTACCCGCAAGGGTTGCTTTTCACCGCCATCAGTCACGGCGTAAGTGCTGACCTCCACCACTGGCGTGATGGCCTGAATCGACGGGTGGCGTGCCAGTTCCCCATAAAGCGCTTCATCAAATCCCGAAGATACGGCGCGCAAGGACAAATCAGGTTGACCGTTGACAGACCGCACCGCCCGCGCAAATTCGGTCAGGGCCGATGCGTTGATCAAGTGCACAGAAAACGCCAGTGCCACGCCGAGCATCACGGCCACCACCGCCGCTGCATTGCGCCAGGGATGATGCCTCAGTTCTTGCCACGAAAAGCTGGTCAGCAGTCGCCGCATGGGCGAGCTGAAACGGCTGGGCTGTTGAATCTCGGGACTACCCACGGCGACGCGCTGCCGTGGCATGTGCCTGGGCAGCGGAATCCCCAAAGGCAAAACGGTCTGACTCAGAAATGGGCACCAATGTTTGCGGGGGCTCCTGCGAGCGGCCCTTTAACTGATGGCGGCTGGCAGAGTACAAACCATCGGGCCGCAGGATCAGCACACGGTCAGCACGGGCCGCCACGGCCTCGGAGTGCGTGGCCAAAATTAGCGACGCCGAGTGCTCACGGGTTTGTGCCACCAGACTGTCCAGTACCTTGGTGGCCGTGGTGGAATCGACGTTACCCGTGGGTTCATCGGCCAGCAGCAAAGGTGGGCGATGGATCAAGGCGCGTGCAATGGCCACCCGCTGCAACTGACCGCCACTGAGCTCTTGCGGCAAACGTGCACCGAAGCCGTCAAGGCCCACCGATTCGAGCGCGGCTTCTACACGCAGCGGCACCGTTGGGTCTTTGCCTTGGCCCAGCAGCAGCAAGGGCAAGGCCACGTTTTGCGAAACCGATAGATGGGGCAGCACATGAAAGGCTTGAAACACAAAGCCCGTGGTGCGCCTGCGCAGCAAGGCACGCGCCGTGTCGCTCAGCTTGCCGATGTCAATACCACCCAGCCTGACCGAGCCACTGTCCCAGTTGTCCAAGCCTGCCAAGCAATTGAGCAGGGTCGATTTACCCACACCTGATTCGCCTACGATGGCGACAAATTCACCCGGCAATACCGACAGGTTGATCTGCGAAAAGACGGAGACGCTGCCATAGGTTTTAGACAAGGCCTTAACGCGCAATATCGCGACCGGCGGAGTTGAGGCAGGTGACGCATGGACGATCTCGCTGGCGCGGCGATCGACGGGCGCTTGGGGGGGGCGGGGTGCACCATCGGGACGGTGCACGGTTCCGGGTAAAGGTTGCAATTGAGGCCTGCTCGGTTCAGATCAAGATCAGTCTTTGCGCCAGCGTGACAGCCAGTGCTCCATCAGTTTGCCAGCAGCTTCGCGCCCGCCCAGGCCAAACGACAGCGCCACAGCCACCGCAACAGCGCCAAACGTCAGGCCAAAGGCCATTTGAACGATCTCATTGGCAATGCCCATCGCCCGCAGGCCCATCGCTGTGACCAGCCCCAGGATGGCAACCCGGGCAATGCCTGCCAGTGCGGCAGTGTGGGTGCTGTCCGCTTTCTTGATCGCGTCGTAGGCAATGTTGGACAACCAAACGCCAATGACCATGATGGCTGCACCCAGCAAAATGTCCCCGCCAAAACGGATAAAGGTGCTGACCAAGTTGCGCACTTCAGTAAACCCAAGCTGATCGGCGGCCTCTGTGGTGGCAAACAGCATGGCAAAAAACATGACCAGCCAGGCGGCTAGTTTTGAAGGGCGGCTTTCGCCAGACAAGGCATATTGCAGGCCCATCTTCTTAGGCAGGCTGTCGACCCCCGCTGTTTCCATCAGAGACGCGAGCAGGCGCGATGCAAAACGCGCCACGTACCAAGTCAGCAGCAAAATCACAGCGGCTGACAAAATCTGCGGCACGGCCGACAGCACCTGGTTCAGCATCTGCGTGGCGGGGCGTGAAATGGCTTCAATCTTCAGCGTGTCCAGCGCCGCAATCAGCGAGGGCACAAACACAAAGATAAAGACCAAAGTACCTGCCAGTGAGGACAGGCGCACAGAAGAATCCAGGCCCACGCGGTCATTGAGCTTGTCGGCACCCGCTGCACTCAGCAAGTTGACTACCAGGCCGCGCAACACCTTGGCCACCAAATAGCCCACACCCGCAATCAGCAAGGCGGCAAAGCCGTTGGGCACCATGTCCAGCAATTTGGACACCATCGCGGTCACTGGCTGCAGCAAACCGTTCAGGCGGAAAGCATTCAGCACCGCGGGCAAGAACATCAAAATCACCAGCCAAAACAGCACATTGCCTGCGTTATGGCTCATGGGCGTCATGCCCGCCTCAGACGACAATTTCTCGTCCATGTTGGTGGCGTCCAGCGCGCGCACAGCGAGTGCACGCAAGACCGACGCCATCAGCCAAGCCACCAAGGACAACACGGCACCCGCGACCAGGCTGGGCAGATAGCCCACCACATCGCTCATCAGGGCCGCAAATGGATTGGTCAGCAGGGGTAAATCCAGGGCGTTGAGCACTGCGATCAAGGTGGCCAGCAGCACCAACCAGAAGGCACCCACGGCGACAGGGGACTCGGCGTCCAACCGGGCACCGGTGCTTTCCTCAATGCGTGAATTGACCTTTAGCACGTTCAGCAAACGGCGAACTGCCGCCCGAGCGGCCACCGCCAGCAGCCAGCCCAGCGCCAAAATGGCCACGGCCCCCAAAATTTGAGGGATATGGGCGCCCAGAGAGCTTTGCAGCGCCGTGACAAATGCAGACATGTTCATCGCTATCCTCCTGAATTGGTGGGTCCCGGCAAATTTACTTCAATTTACCCGGTAAAAGAAAACTGAATTTGGTAAGCAATTCATGGAATGCCGTGGCCGTTTCAAGGGTGTTTGTCCAAAAACTGCTGAACCAGCGCCAAGGCCGGTGCCAGCACAGGCGGTCCGTCACATGTCAGGACCTGACGCTGGGGCATGCTGCGTAGCCAGGTGATCTGGCGTTTGGCCAGTTGACGGGTGGCTGCAATGCCTTGCTCACGCACCTGGGCGAAGTTAATTTGACCGTCCAGCAGGTGCCAAACCTGCCGATACCCCACGCAACGCATGCTCGGCAGATCGGGGTGCAAATCACCTCGTGCGCGCAAGCTTTCAACCTCTGCCACGAAACCTTGGGTCAGCATGGCGTCAAAACGCTGTGCAATTCGAGCGTGCAATGCGCTTCGAGACGCTGGTTCAAGGGAAATAAGCAGGTTTCGGCAATCCCCATCTGCATTGTTTGCTATTGTTTTTGCGGTGTGCAGTGCTGAAATGGGCTGACCTGTGATGGCATAAACCTCTAGCGCGCGCTGAATACGTTGGCTGTCGTTGGGGGCCAAACGCGCGGCAGTTACCGGGTCAATTTGGGCCAGTTCGGCGTGCATGGCGGGCCAACCCAAGGCGAGGGCGCGGGTTTCCAGCTCGGCGCGTACAACTGGATTTGCAGGGGGGAGCGGGTCCAGACCATCTGACAGTGCTTTGAAATACAGCATGGTGCCGCCCACCAGCAGCGGCACGGCACCCCGTGCGGTGATCTCACCCATCAGGCGCTGGGTATCCCGCACAAAGTCTGCCGCGCTGTAGGCCTGCAGCGGGTCACGGATATCGATCAGGTGGTGGGGGAAGAGCGCCTGCTCCTGTGGACTGGGTTTGGCCGTGCCGATGTCCATGCCCCGGTAAACCAGGGCCGAATCCACGCTGATGATTTCAGCCTGCCGTCCCGCTTTGGCCAGTTCATCACCCAGTGCCAGTGCCAAGGCAGATTTGCCGCTGGCCGTGGGGCCTGCGATACCAATCCAGGGGGTGTTGGTGATGGGCACAGCTTGATCAACCATGGCGCTTCACCAAGGTCCAGCCAGTCAGGGCAATGCAAACGCCCCAAAAAGCCATGCCATGCACCAGGGCAAACACGGTACCGTCCAGGTTCTTGCCCAGCCACGCCCCCATGGCAAAGGCTGACACCATCATCAAAAATCCATTGAGCGCCGATGCCGCCCCTGCCGTCTGGGGGAACGGCCCGACCGCACCGCTTTGGCTGCAGGGCTGGTGCACGCCATGGCCCAACATGAAGATGTAGACGGGCACCAAAATGGCCCACCCGCCGTACCAACTCTGCCCAACACCTGCGTAGGCCAATGCCACCATCAGAATGACGCTGCCCAGTGACAGATATGACGCCAACGAGATGGCTGACTTCACGCCAATACGGGGCACCAGGTAGCGGCACCAAAACGTGCCCACGATATAAGCAAAAGACATCGAAAACATCGCCAGCCCATAGCGGGTGGTGCTGTAGCCAAAAACTTGAATGAATACAAAAGACGATGCCGCCAGAAAGGTAAACAACCCACCATACGAGGCCGATGCCAGCGCTGAATAAGCCACAAACGTGGGGTGACGCGCGACCTTCCACCAAGTGCGTGCCAGGTCGCCAAATTTAAGCGCATAAGGGTTGCGTTTGGCCAAGGTTTCCTCAAACCGCCAAGCCAGCAACCCTAAGGTGATGCCGCCAAACACCGCCAGTGCCAGCAAAGCCAGCCGCCAGCCAAACCAGCCCGACAGCAGCCCACCCAGCGGGGCAGACGCGCAAGCGATGACGCCCAGTCCCGTCAGGCCTTTGGACATGACCTGAGCTCCTTCCACGGGTTGGTACAAATCCCGTAGCAAGGCGCGTGCGCAGACCACGCCGGCACCCATGGCCACGCCTTGCAAGGTGCGCCATAAGATCAAGGTATCCATGCTAGAGGCCATGGTGCAGGCAATGGATGACAGCACATACAAGCCCATGCCCACTAACAAAATGGGACGCCGACCAAATCGGTCAGACAGTGGTCCCCACACCAGTTGCGATAAGCCAAAGGCCAGCAGCAGTGCTGTCAGGGTCAGCTGCGCCTGCCCCATAGACGCAGCAAAGTCACTGCGCATGCCAGGCAAAGCGGGCAAATACAGATCAGTGGTGACGGGTTGCAGCCCCAGCAGCAGGGACAAGAAAATGACGACTAGTGAAGGGCGCACGGGGAGAAGGCAAAAAAGCAGGTGGTAGGGTAGCAGATATTTCGACCACGGGGGCTTTGAGCAGCTTTACACAGCTTCACACGCTGCAGTTGTCTACCGCGAGAGGTGTTATCGCGTTGCATGATCATCTGACCTGAAAGGTGGTTTCCCATGACATACGCTAAGACTCTTCTCAAATGGCTGGCAGCCGCCGGCGCGACCGCTTTGTTGGGAGCTTGCGCTGTGGTGCCTGCGGGTAGTGGGCATGGTGGCGGCTATGGCTACGGCCAGCCCCAAGGCCAGGTTTATGTGTCGCCCGCGCCTGTTTATGTGGGTCCACCCCAGGTGGTGGTGCGCCCCGCGCCTTTTTACATTGGGGGCGGCTGGCGTGGGGGCTGGGGCTTCGGTGGGCGTGGGCACCACGGTGGCCATCACTGACCGAATGAAGTAGGCGTTCAACGTCCGCGTAAAAACAAGGCGTCCAGCTCACGCATCGTCAGCTGGCGCCAGGTGGGGCGACCATGGTTGCACTGGTCTGAACGCTCCGTCACCTCCATCTGGCGCAACAGGGCGTTCATTTCTTCTAAGGTCAACTGCCGGTTCGCCCGCACTGCACCATGGCAGGCCATGGTGGCCAGCAACTCGTTGCGGGCTTGCTCCAGCACACGGCTGGCGTCATGTTGGGCCAACTCTGCAAGTACGCTGCGCGCCAGCTCCACGGCATTGCCATGGATCAAGGTGCTGGGCACCGCCCGTACGGCCAAGGTCTTGGGCGAGAACGGGCTGACTTCCAACCCGAGTTCCAACAATGCCTCGGTACAAGCTTCAGCAGTCGCCACTTCTTGCGGCGTCGCCGCAAACGTGGCCGGGATCAGCAAGTGTTGGCTGATCACCCGGGCTGATTCCAGTTGGTTCTTAAGCCGCTCATAGACGATGCGCTCATGTGCAGCATGCATGTCCACCACGATCAGCCCTTGGGCGTTTTCAGCCAGGATGTACACGCCGTGGAGCTGGGCCACTGCCCTGCCCAGTGGCCAAACGGTGTCGGTGGAGAAGGGCTGGACGGACGCTCCCTGTGGGGATGTCGGGGATTCTGAATGCGCCGCCGCCTGTCCTGCGCCGAAAGGGGCGCCCGGTGCTTGGCCTGAAACCTCTCCCCTTAGGCCATTTTCCGTAGACCTGGACCACAGCAAAGAAACATCTGAAACCCTGTTTGCTCCCAAATCAATAGCTGATTGTGACCATGGGGTATGCCGAAAGGCGGTATTTTGTTCTGGAGTCGGCGTGCCTGCGGCCAATATCTGTTCTGGTGCGGATGGATTCGCCGCGGTAGGAACTCCATTCGATGCCGTGCTAACCATGCCGCCCGTGCTTCGTGGTGCCGCCAATGCGTTCTCCACTGCATGCAACACCGCCTGATGAATCTCTCGGCTGTCCCGAAAGCGCACTTCGATCTTGGTGGGGTGCACATTCACATCCACACGCGTGGGGTCCATCTGCACATACAGCGCAAACACGGGCTGCTTGTGACCATGCAACACGTCGGCATAGGCTGCGCGCGCTGCATGCGTCAGCACCTTGTCCCGCACGTAGCGGCCATTCACATAGGAAAACTGGTGGTCAGCCCGGCTGCGCGCAGCATCTGGCACGCCAGCATAGCCTGTGACGCGCACAGTGCCCACCAAGTGGTTGACCTCGACGGATTGCCCAATAAAGTCTTCACCCAGCACATCGCGCAGACGCTGGGGCAGGGGCGCAATGCGCCACTGCTCCACGAGCTTGCCCTCTGCCCATATCGCGAAACCCACATCGGGCCGCGCCAGGGCGTGGCGGCGAACCGCCTCAACGCAGTGCGCCAGCTCGGTGGCATCGGTCTTTAAAAATTTGCGTCGTGCGGGCGTGCTGAAAAACAGCTCTTTCACCTCGACTGTGGTGCCGCCAGCACGTGCCGCGACACTCAATTCACCGGTCAAGCCTTCAAGCAGCCATGCGTGAGGCTCAGACGCCACGCGCGAGAGCAGTGCGCAGTCGGCAATCGAATTGATAGCCGCCAAAGCCTCACCCCGAAAACCCATGGTCGCTACAGACTCCAGGTCGTGAAGCGAGGCAATCTTGCTGGTGGCGTGGCGTTTGAACGCAATCGGCAATTCATCTTGCGCAATCCCGCAGCCGTCGTCTTCCACTGAAATCAGCCGCACGCCGCCCGATAGCAATCGAACCGTGATCTGTGTGGCGCCCGCATCCAGCGCGTTGTCCACCAGCTCCCGCACGACGGAGGCCGGGCGTTCAACCACCTCGCCTGCGGCAATCTGGCTGATCAGCTCATCGGGGAGTTCTCGGATGGGGCGGCGGGCAGGTGGGGAAGATTGGGGTGTTGGCACGTGCAGATTTTACGGGGAGGCTTCCAGATGCGACAGCGTTCGATGTGGCTACGGGACGCATGAATTGGGGAGGGATAATCCCCGCCATGGAATTGCTTACCTATCTGATTGACTTCATCCTCCACGTGGACAAACACCTGGAGACTTTTGTGCAGGCCTACGGCATGTGGGTTTATGCCTTGCTGTTTGCCATTATTTTTGTCGAAACTGGCGTGGTGGTCATGCCCTTCTTGCCGGGCGACTCGCTGCTGTTTGTGGTGGGGGCGATGTGTGGCGTGGGTTTGATGAGCTATCCCTTGAGTGTTGGCCTTTTGCTTGCTGCTGCCATATTGGGCAATCAAAGCAACTACGCCATCGGCCGCTACTTTGGGCCCAAGGTGTTTCAGTGGGAGGATTCGCGCTTTTTCAACAAAAAGGCGTTTGATCAGGCCCATGCCTTCTACGAAAAATACGGCGGCATCACCATCGTGGCTGCGCGCTTTATGCCGTTTTTGCGGACCTTTGCGCCCTTTGTGGCTGGTGTCGCACAAATGACGCGCAGCAAGTTCACGTTTTACGACGTGACGGGTGGCGCGCTGTGGGTGGCCGGCATCATCACCATTGGTTATTTCTTTGGCAGCATTCCGTTTGTGAAGCAGCACATGGACAAGATCATTTGGGCCATGATCTTCATTCCGGGTTTGGTGATTGTTGCAGGGGCTTTGCGTGCCAAATACAAGGGCGAAAACAAGGGTGAAAGCGCCTAGAACATTTGGCCTTGTTCAGCTGAGCACGCCGGCCACCACATTGACCGTGATGCCAACGATCAGCAGATTGAAAAAGAAGGCCGAAATGCTGTGCAGCATCACAATGCGGCGCATGGCGGATGAACTGACGGTGACGTCGGAGGTCTGAAAGCACATGTTCAAGACCACCGAGAAGTACAAAAAATCCCAGTAATCGGGCTTGTCGGTGCCTGGAAAACTCAGTTGCCCGGCCTTGGCATAAAAACTGTGGGCGTATTGCTGTGAAAACATCACGGCAACCAGCATCCACGTGAGAAAGATTGAGCCCGCCGCCAAACCGACATCAAGCGACGCTTGACTCTTGGCCGCACGCAGCTCACTTGACAAGGCAGCGAGCACCATCGCGACCAGCGCCACCGTGGCAATCATGATGGGCCACTTGCCTTGGTCTTGTTCAATGGCGCGTTGGCGCATGGAGCTTTCAGTCGCCCGCAGCATCACATGCAACATCAGCAGCAAGAAACTGCTGACCCCAATATCAAAGCCGATCAGCATCGCGCGTGACGCCGGCATCATGCCGCTCAACAGGGCCCAAATGGAGCAGCCCAAGACCATTGACCCCAGCAGGCGAGGGCGGCGCACGATTTGCCGCAGATTCTTATTCATGTCGCCACTGTCCTCATGTCAAGCACGGATCCTGGTGTTTACTGGGCTAACTGACCCAACAACAAAAACTCCATCAAAGCCTTCTGTACATGCAGCCGGTTTTCAGCTTCGTCCCACACCACGGAGTGCGGGCCGTCGATCACGTCAGCTTGTACCTCTTCGCCTCGGTGGGCGGGCAGGCAGTGCATGAAGAGGGCGTCGGGTTTGGCGACGTGCATCATGTCGGTATCAACACACCAGTCGGCAAACGCGACTCGGCGGGCTTCGTTTTCTGCCTCATAGCCCATGCTGGTCCAGACATCGGTGGTGACCAAGTCCGCGCCAGTGCAGGCCTGCATGGGGTCGCTGAAGACCTTGTAGCTGTCACCTTTGGCAATGCCAGCCACGGCTTGATTCACTTCGTAGCCGGAGGGGGTGCTGACATGCACGGTAAACCCAAGCAGATCTGCCGCCTGCAACCAGGTGTTAGCCATGTTGTTGCCGTCGCCTACCCACGCTACCGTCTTGCCCCGGATGCTTCCACGGTGCTCGATGTAGGTGAAGATGTCCGCCAGGATCTGGCAGGGGTGGAATTCGTTGGTCAAGCCATTGATGACGGGTACACGTGAATACTCGGCAAAACGCTTGATCTTGTCCTGTCCGTAAGTGCGGATCATCACCAAATCAACCATGCGGCTGATCACGCGGGCGCTGTCCTCAATGGGCTCAGAGCGGCCCAACTGGCTGTCGCCTGTGGTCAGGTGCACCACTGAACCGCCCAGTTGGTACATGCCTGCTTCAAAGCTCACACGGGTGCGGGTTGATGCCTTTTCAAAAATCATCGCCAGGGTGCGGTCTACCAAAGGCTGGTGTTTTTCGTAGGCCTTGAATTTGCGTTTGATGAGCGCAGCACGCTCAAACAGGTAGGCATATTCGCTGGCGGAAAGGTCGCTGAACTGCAGGTAATGTCTCATGGCTTGGAATTCGACTTGAGGTTGGGGTCAGTGACTGCATTTTCAGCCAGAAATTGCTTAACCAGTGGCACCAAAATGCTGACGATTTCGTCCGCCTCGGCCACGGTCAAGATCAAGGGAGGCACCATGCGGATGACGGAATCTGCAGTCACGCTGATCAGCAGGCCGTTGTCTGCACACTTTTGCGTGAGTGCGCCGCAAGGAATAGTCAGTTCCACGCCCAGCATCAGGCCCTGGCCGCGAATGTCTTTGACGCCGCTCACGCCTGCCAGTTCGCGCTCAAGCGCGGCCTTCAAGTGTGCACCCACCTTGGCCGCATTGGCCATGATGCCTTCCTCTTCCATGATGCGGATGGTTTCCACGCCGGCCCGCATGGCCAGTGGATTGCCACCAAAAGTCGTGCCATGGTTGCCAGGTTGGAAGATGTTGGCAGCTTTTGGGCCTGCCACCACTGCGCCGATGGGCACGCCAGAGCCCAGGCCTTTGGCCAGCGGCATGACATCCGGCACGATGCCTGCCCACTGGTGGGCAAACCATTTACCCGTGCGTCCCATGCCGCATTGCACCTCGTCAATCATCAGCAGCCAATTGCGCTCGTCGCACAGCTTGCGCACGGCTTGCAGGTATTCCACCCGCATGGGGTTGACGCCGCCTTCACCTTGAATCGTTTCAAAAAACACGGCGACGACGTTGGGGTTGTTGGCTGTGGCAGCCTTTAGCGCCTCCACATCGTTCAACGGGACGCGAATGAATCCGTCCAGCATCGGGCCAAAGCCGACTTTGAGCTTTTCGTTGCCTGTGGCGGAGAGCGTGGCGATAGAGCGGCCATGAAAAGCCTTCTCATACACCACGATTTGCGGGTTTTTGATGCCCCGGTCATGGCCAAACTTGCGTGCGAGCTTGATAGCGGCTTCGTTCGCCTCTAGCCCTGTGCAGCAGAAAAAAACATTGGTCATGCCCGACAGGTCCACCAGCTTGGCCGCCAGCTTTTCCGCGTTGGGCACATGGTAATAGTTGCAGCTGTGGATGATCTTGGCGATTTGGTCCTGTAATGCAGGTACCAGCTTGGGGTGGTTGTGGCCCAAGGTGTTGACGGCAATGCCGCCCAGTGCGTCCAGGTATTGCTTGCCATTGACATCCCACACTCGGCTTCCCTGGCCGTGGCTCAGGGCAATGGGCAAGCGCCCATAGGTGTTCATGGTGTGAGGGGATGAGGCTTCTTGATAAGTAGACATGCACAACTCCGATTAAGAGAGGGCAATTCTAGGCGCGGAGTTTGCGTGTGTTCGTGACAAATTCGCATCACTGCGATGCAGCTTATGAACCCTCACGATTAGGGTTAACTCTTATATAAGATAGAATAGTTTATGGTCTCTAGTAGCGCAAAAGAAGTCTTCATTCAGGGCATCACGACCTCTGGCAAGGCTTTTCGCCCCAGCGATTGGGCAGAGCGTCTCGCGGGCGTGATGAGCAGCTTTCGGCCCGGTGGGGCTCAACCGGGTAGTCATTTGAGCTATTCCCCGTGGTGCATCCCCACCACCATCGGTGGCATCAAAGTGGTGATCGTCAACCGCGAACTGCGTGACCACGAGCCCATGGCATGGGATTTTTGCATCAACTTTGCGCGGGACAATGACCTGCAGATCGCCGAAGCGTGCAGCATTCCTGATTGAGGTAGTGCACCAAAGTTGGGTTAAACCACGCTAATTCGGCTCGACTTCAAATTCCTGACCCGCTTTGTCTAGGGCATACATTTGCTCACGTATAGTATTGATCCATGAATCAAGAAGCGTCCTCTGAGCCAACTGACAAAGCATTGGTAGAAGAACTTGCCAATTTGGGGCAAAAGCGCCGCTGGCGCCGTGGCAGCATTTTGATCCAAGAAGGCGATGTTGGCGACACGCTATTTATCGTGTTGAGTGGCGGTGTGCGGGTTTACTCGTCAGATTCTTCAGGCAAAGAAGTGACGCTTGGCCTGTATGGTGCTGGTGAATACGTGGGGGAAATGTCGCTAGACGGCGCACCGCGTGCGGCCACTGTGGTGACCGTAGAGCCCACAGAATGTGCCGTCATTACAAGAGAAGTGTTGCTGACTTTCATCAGCGAGCACCCCGAGTTCGCCATGACGCTGATCACACGTCTGATTCGGCGGGCCCGGCTGGCCACCGATAGTGCGCGCACCATGGCACTGTTGGATGTCTACGGACGCCTGACCCGGTTGCTGACCCAACTGGCTGTGCCGCAAGCGGACGGCACTTGGTTGGTGGCTGACCGCATGACGCATCTGGAGTTGTCGCGTCACTTGGCTTGTTCGCGCGAAATGGTTAGTCGCTTATTAAAAGACCTCGAAAATGGCGGCTTTGTCGCCATCGAAGGTCGCAGCATGGTCTTGCTTAAGGCGCTGCCGCTGCGCTGGTAGCAGTGTCTTCGTGAAGGTGATCGGGGTTTGTCAGAAGGGACTCCTCATCCCTGGAAGATTCCCAGCAGACGTCAGGGATATTGATTTACAGCTTTAATTGGGCTTGTCACTTATTCACATTCTTTGACGAGGCCATCATGTATAAATTCATTTCAACTATCGCGCTGGCTATTTCAGCCATCACATTCTCAACCTGGGCGAATGCCAATGAGTTCTCGGACTTGCGCGCAGAACTTAGCGCGGCCCGTGAGTCCTTGGTCACCATGTTGACTAACAAAGATAAACGCGGCGCAGACCAGCAGAAGATCGTGAAGGCCACGGCTGATGCCGTTAGCGCTCGTTTGGCCAAACTGAAAGCTCCCGCGGGCAAAGAGGCCCAATTTAAGGAGCTGGTCGACTCATGGAACGCGTTCAAAAAGACACGCGAAGTTGAGCTCGTTCCTGCAATTCTGGCGGGTAAGGACGACGAAGCACGGAAATTAGCTGGTGGCATCCAGAAAGAGCGCATCACCAAGTGTCAGGAAATGGTGGGTGAACTGGGCGGTTGATTCTCGGACGGGCCATGATGTCCGTCAATTTTGGAGGGATACATCGTGACTCAGTCTCACTGGTTTGACCTGAAAATTGGTGCCCGGGTGGCACTCGCCTTTGGCGCTGTTGTGCTGACGATTGCCGCCTTGGTGCTGGCAATCATGTTCAGTCTTTCGCACAGTGCAGCGAATTCTGTGGCCATGGGAAATGGTGTGAAGTGGCAGGCGCAGACATCTGAAATCCACCTGATGGCGAAAGACAATGCCATTGCCGGCATGGTTTTGCTGGTCTCGGCGAGTACCGAGCAGCAATCAAAACTGGCCCGCGAAATTACCGATCGCGATTCACACATTCGCAGTGGGCTGGACACGCTCGAGCGGGAGCTTGCTGGGTCGGCTGATGACGCCGCCTTGATTGCTGAAGTCCGTAAACGCCACGGAAATTTTGTGGCGGGAGTGCAGCGAATTGTTGGCATGGTTAAAGCTGGCAAGCAGGCCGAGGCAGCCTTTGCCGCCGATGAAGAAATGATTCCTATGCTTGCGCCCTTCATGAAGGCACTGGGAAAACTCGATGCACGCCAAGTCAGCAATGTACAGACCACAGGTGCAGAAAATGCCCAACTCATCGATGGGACCCGTCAGGTTTTGATCGGTGCAGGGCTTCTTGCCGCCTTGCTGAGCATTGGTGCGGGTGTTTGGGTTGTGAAAGGGGTGACGAAACCGCTGCGTGAGGCGGTGAGCTTTGCCAATGCCGTTGCTAAAGGTGACCTGACCCATAGCATTGATACATCTGGCGCAGACGAAATTGCCGAACTTAAACGCGCGATGTCAGGTATGGAGGGCAGTCTGGCCTCTTTGGTTATTCGAGTTCGTCAAGGATCAGAGGGCGTGGCGACAGCAAGCGCTGAAATCGCGTCTGGGAACGCCGATTTGTCTGCTCGAACTGAAAGCCAAGCCAGTGCGCTGGAGCAAACGGCCGCCTCAATGGAAGAGCTTGGCTCGACGGTCCAGCAAAACGCAGATAACGCTCGCGAGGCCAATCAGTTAGCTATTCAGGCGTCGGACGTGGCGGCCAGAGGTGGCGCCGTTGTTGGGCAGGTTGTTGAGACCATGAAGGGGATCAATGAGTCGAGCAAGAAAATTGCAGACATCATCAGCGTCATTGACGGTATCGCATTTCAGACCAATATCCTGGCGCTCAATGCTGCTGTCGAAGCTGCCCGAGCCGGTGAGCAAGGGCGCGGCTTCGCTGTTGTTGCTGCGGAAGTGCGCAGCCTAGCCGGCCGTAGCGCCGAAGCAGCCCGCGAGATCAAGGGATTGATTTCGGCAAGCGTCGAACGCGTTGAGCATGGAACAGTTCTGGTTGACAAAGCGGGCTCCACGATGCAAGAGGTCGTGAGCTCTATTCAACGCGTGACATCCATCATGGGCGAGATCAGCAACTCGAGTCAAGAGCAAAGCGTTGGTATGGCACAGGTTGGAGAAGCCATCACCAGTTTGGATCAGACCACTCAGCAAAACGCAGCCTTGGTCGAGCAAATGGCGGCTGCAGCCGAAAGCTTAAAAGGTCAAGCCAATGATTTGGTGCTGGCGGTCTCTGTATTCCATGTGAAAGACGTGCGATTGCTCGCGCACTGAGTTTTCTGGAGCGCTATTTCCAGTTGGGGCATGGGCAGCTTAATGTTGAGAACGGGTCAAGGCTCAATTGACGGCTGTGGGCGGTTCCGCCGCGAGTGATTGTGGGGCAGCGCATCCTTTCAGGAACGTGCCGATGAGCTAGAGGTGGGCAAATATCAGGTGCAAGTTCAATGGCAGACATTCACAGTCAGGTTACAGGCACTTGATTTTCACTTTGCACTATTTGATAGGGCCGCCGGTGATGCCCTGTACGCTAGGTCCAAATTGAAGCGCCACGGGGCCGCTGACATGGTTGCTGTTTTGTGCGCTGCGTGACAACGCCGTTTAACTTCAAGGTCAAATCCGCACCCTTGGCCATGATCTCGTGCGTATTCCACCGGCCATCTACAAGTCTTGGTGTTTCATGGAAGTCTCCATGAACAGGCATAGTTGTTAGATTTTGGTGCAGACATCTGTCACTCTGCCTTGCGGGAAAATTCTGCCTCCATCGCCCTGCGCGTCTTGTAGGCCCTCGTGCTCATGTCGATGTCAACATCGGCCCAGCAAAGGCTTTGCCCTTTGGCCACGGGGCGGATGACTTTGACTTGGTGTGCCAAGCCGAGTGGCAAGCCGCCAGAGCCATGCAATGCGACAGATGCTGCAGCGGGCAACAATTTGCCCCAAACCGTGTAGCCGCCTTCGCCGTCCAGCATGTCGCCGGGTTTCAAATCTCGTTTGGCAGTGGCCACCACGTCAGCGTTCCAGCATGTGGCCACGCCTGTGGCTTCACCGCGCAGCGCGACGCTGGCCACACTCATGCCTACCTCCAGGCCGATCAGGTGCCAGCGCTTGTAGAGGGTGAAGTAGCGGCCACTCGGGTCAGTATGGGCGTTGTACTCTTCAAAGCAGTTCTTGATGTAATCCGTCTCAGCCTCTACCGTCACCCACACACCCATGCGGATGTCGTAAGGGATTTTGCGACCGTTCGCCTCCAATGACGAGATGACCTCGACCATGCCTTTGCGCTCCAGCACGCCGCCTTCGCTGATGGGGCGGGTGACATAGGGGATGTCTTCCACGCTCGCAGGTGGATAAAGCAGGCCGTTGCTGGGCACGCTCAAGCCCGTGGCATTGGCGACGGCTGTGCTTTCAATGCTGGGCTTGGAGCCATCCAGAAAGCTGTTGAACATTTTGGGGTTCAGTCCACCGCGCTCGGCCTGCTCGGGCGTAAGGCCATAGTTGCCCCAGACGGTTTCGGGTGTGGATTCGCAAAAGTGCGGTAGCCATTTGTGGCCACGACCGGCGGCCACCACCGGAAAACCGCAGGTCCGCGCCCAGTCCACCAAGTCGCAAATCAGGGCGGGCTGGTCGCCAAAAGCCAAGGAATAAATCACGCCCGCCTGCGCCGCCTTGCGCGCCAGCAGTGGGCCACAAAAGGCGTCAGCCTCTACCGTGACGTTGACCACATGCTTGCCGTTGGCAAAGGCTGCTTCAATGTGGTCCACGGCCGCCAGCGGGTTGCCCGTGCATTCCACAATGATGTCAATGGCCGGGTGGCTCACCAAGGCTTGCCAGTCGTCTCCCACATGGGTTGATCCTGTTTTGATAGCATGATCAATAGATGTGGCCTGCCGTGAAGCACTTTTCCAGCCTACACGGTTCAGATTGACGTGCGCACCGGCAGGGTTGAGGTCGGCAATGCCTACCAAGTGCACGCCTGGGGTGCGTGGGATTTGTGCCAGGTACATGCTGCCAAACTTGCCGGCACCAATCAGACCAATGCGTATGGGTTTGTTGTCAGCTGCTCTTTGCTGAAGTTTTGCGTACAAGCTCATGCTGAAGTTACCCCCACGCTTTCCGCGTCGCGTGATGCGCTGCCCCTAGTCGCAGGCGTGCCCTGCGCTTCGCTGGCGCAGGGGGCCTTCGCACCTTGGGGCGGCCCGGCGTCGCTCAATATCGCCATTGACGTCTCCAAGGCACTGGCGGGCAAGCCGTCCTTCCAAGGCAAATCGACGGGGTAATCTTTCAGCAGGCAGTCATCTGGCAAGCAGTCGATGGGCGTGAAGTTGCGGTGCGCGATGTACTCGGGGCGCTTGAAACGGCGCACATGGTTGCTGACGGCGCACAGGCTTAAGTACACGCTGACCCGGTTCCAAGGCGACAGGTTACTGGTGGACGCATGTACCAGGCAGCTGTGAAACAAAATCATGGAGCCTGCTGGGCCAGTAGGACTGACGATGCCGCCTTGCTTTCCGCCCGCACGGTCTACCAAATTGGTGATGAGTTCGTTGTCCACCACCCACAGTGGATAGCTGGTGGTGCCCAGGTCATGTTTTGCCTGGACCACGCCTTTTTTGTGGCTGCCGGGGATGAACATCAACGGGCCGTTGAATTCATTCACGTCGTCCAGAAAGATGGCGACGTTCATGGCGCGTTCAGTGGGCATCATGTCGTCATTCAGCCAGGTGCCGTAGTCTTGGTGCCACTGCCAGACGTCGCCCTCAAAAGCCATCTTGCCGTTGATCTTGAACTGGTGCATGTAGAGCTTTTCGCCAAATAAGTCCTCCACGGGCTCAATCATTCGTGGGTGGCGGGCGAGTTTGGCAAAAGGCTCGCTGTACATGTGGGCTGCGAAATTGGTGCGCACGGCGTCCTTGCCCTTTTCGCGCACGTTGTAGGCCTCGCGGCGGTCATAGAGCGCTGGCACAGCGTCTGTCAGGTTCTTGGTTTCGTCTGGCGTGAACAGGCCAGGAAAGAACAGGTAGCCGTCACGGTCAAACTGGGCGAGTTGTTCTGCGTTGAGTCTCATCGGTTATCTCCTAGGTATGTTTTCTGCTGGGACAGTTGCTCGTCAAGGCGCGCGGCAATTTTGCTGGCTGCCTCGGCACTGTGGTGGTTGATCAAGGTCAGGGCTCGATCAGCATCGCCATCGGCGATGGCCTTCAAAATGGCTTCGTGCTCGTCCCAGACTTTGCCGCGCTGTTGGGCAGACTGCAGTACCGCGCCCATGACGCGGCGAATATGCCGCCAGTGGACTTGCGCGCTTTGGGCGATCAGCGGGTTATTGGCCGCTGCGTAAATCGCCTCGTGAAAAGCCATGTCCGCATCAATCATGGCTTTGACATCGGTGCCCAGTGCCGCCGTGCGTCCACGCGCAATCAAATTGGGATCAAGCTGGTGGCGATTGGCGGCGGCCAGACGCACGGCCAGCGCATCGAGTGCACCGCGCACCTCATACACCTGCCGCAGCGCTTGGGTGTCTAGCGGTGTCACAAGTACACCTCGGCCGGGCGCGTCTTGAATCAAACCATCATTTTTGAGTAAACGCAGAGCCTGCAATACCGGTTGGCGCGACACCGCCAGTTGGGCCGCGATATCTTCTTGTGTCAGCCGCTGCCCAGGTGCCAAAGACCCGTCGCTGATGGCGTCCAAAAGGGCGCGGTAAACCTGGTCTACCAAGTCTGGCGAGGATTCCAATTTAACGAGAGAGGGGGGCGCCATGACGTGTCATCAAACTCTGTATACAGAATACAAAATCCTAATTTAAGATGACGAAGCGCGCATTCGGGTAAGTCCCCGGTCTGGGATGTGCCAAGATAGGTCGACCCGCACCCTATGGAGATTGCCTCTTGAAAACCGCAAAAACCCAGGCATTCAAAAAACCGATCAACGTCGACCCTGTTAAGCATGACGGCAAGTGGTTCGATGCCATGTACAACAATCGTGCCTTGGTCCCCGACCATGCTGATCACTTTGCGCGCTGGGCCAGCCAGTCCCAAAAAGCGCGGGCAAGTCAACGCTGCACATTGGATGTGGCTTATGGCCCAAGTGATGCAGAAAAGCTAGACGTCTTCCCCGCAAAGGCCATTCCGGCCAATAAATCATCCGGTAGCGCCGTGATCGTGTTTATTCACGGCGGCTACTGGCGTTCACTGGACAAGGCCGATCATTCGTTCATTGCCCCCGGATTTACGCAGCGCGGTGCTTGCGTCGTGGTGCCCAATTACGGCCTGTGCCCTGCTGTGACCATTCCAGACATTGCCTTGCAAATGACGCGCTGTCTGGATTGGGTGTGGCGCAATATTGCACGCTATGGGGGCGACCCGCGCCGCATCACGGTCGTCGGGCATTCGGCAGGCGGGCACCTGGCGGCCATGCTGTTGGCTTGCGATTGGTCCAAGGTGGCCCGTGATTTGCCGCGGGATTTGGTGAATTCTGCGGTGTCAATTTCTGGTCTGTATGAGCTGGAGTCCGTGCGGCGAGTGCCCTATTTGAAGGCGGATTTGCGCTTAACGCCTGCACAGGTGCGCAAAGCCAGCCCCGCTGAATATCCCGCACCGGCGCGTGGGCGAATCACAACGGTGGTGGGAGGGGATGAAAGCGCTGAATTCATCCGACACAATGGTTTGCTGAAAGCCGCCTGGGGCAGGGCACGCGCGCCTGTTGCAGAAGTTCTGCCGGGATTGAATCACTTCAGCATCCTGCAGGCGCTGACCCAGCCTTCACATCGCTTGCACCAGTTGTGTTTGACGGCGTGCGGTCTTGCTTAAACCCGCATCGGTCAGCGGCGTCATGGCAATGGGTATTGCTGCTAACCTGATCTATCAACCGTGAGTGCCGTTGCCCAGCAGTTTTCTTGCAGGCGATGAACTGAACCTAGCCCTGACAACATTGGGCACGGTGTCCATGGGCAGGCTGTCGTCCCAACCGGGTTGGCTTTCGTTGGAGGCTTCGAGTGAGGGCACATCGTCCGTTCGCGCGTACGACAGGTCACGCGGAGCGTGGGGCTTGCTTTGCCCATCGTCTTCCGTTTTGAAGCTGGCCACCAGTTCAACCAAATTGGCCGCCTGATTTTTGAGGCTCAGGGCGGCCCCGGTGGCTTCTTCTACCAGCGCCGCATTTTGCTGGGTGACTTGGTCCATGTCCGCCATGGCGATGCTGACCTGCTGAATGCCCGTATTTTGCTCACGCGTGGCGTCAGAGATGTGTTGCATGATTTCTCGCACCTCGGCATTTACCGTGACCATGTGCTGCATGGTGTCTGCCGCCCGTCGAACCAAGGTTGAGCCCTGGGCCACGCGTTCGCCGCTGTTCGCAATCAAGGTCTTGATTTCTTTGGCTGCATCGGCGCTGCGCAGCGCCAACTGGCGCACCTCAGCCGCAACCACAGCAAATCCGCGCCCCTGGTCGCCAGCGCGAGCGGCCTCTACCGCAGCGTTCAAGGCCAAGATATTGGTCTGAAACGAGATGCCGTCCATCACAGAGATGATGCGGGTGATTTGGCGCGATGAATCCGCGATCTGCCCCATGGTGTTGATGACTTCCTCCACCTCTTTGGCACCATCGCTGGCAATTTTGCTGGCCTGCTGCGCCAAGTAACTCGCCTGTACGGCTTTTTCGGAGTTGGCTTTGACGATGCTGTTGATTTGCTCCATTGACGCGGCGGTTTGCTGAATGGCTGACGCCTGGCGCTCGGTGCGGTCGCTTAAATCCAGATTGCCTTGCGATATTTCAATGCTGGCGATTGATACTTGGTCTGCAGTTTGCCGCGTGGTACGGACCATGTCTGCCAATTGGGTGTTCATTTGCTGCAACGATTCCGCCACGCTGCCAGGCAAGGCACCACGGTCTGGCCCCGTGTGATACAGCTCACCTCGGGCAACGGCATTTACCCAAGTGTTGACCTCGCAGGGCTCTGCGCCCAGTGCCCGCACGATGCGCCGGATGATGGTGGCCGCAAGTCCACCGCCCAACACAATGGACGCAAGAAGTAGTCCGGCCCAGCCCATCATGGCTTTGCTGGCCAGCACGGTGCCGCTTTCATAGGTTGATTTGGCCACATCCAACTGGATTTGAGCCAGCTCGCCAATGACAGCCTGCAATGGATCAAGTTGTGGGTACATCTCCTGGGCCGCAAAGGTGCTCAAGAGCTTCATGTCGTCAGACTTAATGAGGTTTTCTGCCTTGTTTGTGGCAGCATCGGCACGGGCAAAGAAAGGCTTGATTTTCTCAACCAATGCCACTTCTTCCGGCACCAAGAAAGTGTCGGTGTACGCCTTCCACTCGTTTCGGATGATGTTGCGCGCCTCGGCGATGGACGCCAATCCCTGGGCGCTGGTCATGGCCCCATCGCGGGTTTTATGCACGGTATCCACCACATTCACGGCGTACATGTCTGCCACCGTGCGCAATTGCATCAGCGGCACGACGCGGTCTTCGTAGACCGATTTTAGGTCGCTCACCATGTGCTTCATCAATGCCATGCCAAGCGCGCCGCTGGCCATCAGCATGATGATAAACAGGGCACTCAGTAAACCGAGTTGCATCTTCACCGTGATGTTCTTGAACATGGTACTTACCTCACACCGAAGGCATGTTCATGCACCGTGCAATGAACACCTTCAGTTACAAATAGTAATACGTTTGTCCAAGACAATCTATCTTGTCAAGTGATGTGTTTTGATTTGTTGTGAGTGAATAAATCACACAGCCGAGCCACTGAAAAACCACTTCCGTGCATTTCAAAGTGTGCTCAGCGCCTGCCCAGGATCAGCACACACAGCAGGGCCGTCATCACAAAGCCAATGCCGCCCCATTGCCAGCCATTGATGAGCTCGCCAAGCGCCAACATGCCCGTGCTCAAGCCGACAACGGGGACGCCCAAGCTGAATGGCGCGACCCGATTGGCCGGGTGGCGGCTGAGCAAGCCCGTCCATAAGGCGTAGGCCAAGATGGTGGCCATCCAACCCAGATAAGCCACCGCCAGCCAACTGCTGAGGGGTGCGTCAATCCACCGCCAGCGAAGTTCTGGCGCATCAAGGCTCAGGCTGAGCAGGCAAAAAGGGATCACGGGCACCAGGCTGGACCACACGACAAAGCCCAAAGCGTCATATCCCCCGGTACTGGCTGTGGCTTGCTGCGTCTTGCGGGCAACCACATTCGACGCCGCCCACATCAACGCTGCGCAAAGGTTCAAGACCAGGCCCGCTGCCGTCACCGCAAGCGCCGAGCCGACTTGCTGATCTGCCACGCCCATGCCAAAGCAAGCCAAAGCACAGGCCGCCAGCACCAAGCCAATTTGCAAGGGGCGCGCTGGCCGCTCGTGTAGCAGTACAAATCCGAGAATGGCTGTGAAGAAGACCTGCGTCTGCATCAATACAGACGCCAGCGACGCCGTCATGCCCACATGCAGAGCGAAAAACAGAAACCCGAACTGCCCAACGCCCTGGAAGAGCCCATAGAGCAACAGGAACTTCCATGCAAGCTTAGGCTTTCGGATGAACAGTATCAGCGGCAGCAGCGCAAACACGTAGCGCGCTGCACCCAACTGAAAGGGAGTGAAGTCGCGCAGAGCGAACTTCATCGCCACAAAATTCAAGCCCCAGAGCACCACCACGCCCAGGGCTGCCACATAGTCACGAAGGGTAAACGGCGCGACTTGCGGTGACGCAGGGTAAGCCAACTTACATCAACAGGTGTTCGAATCTTATATGGAGCGCAACACTATATGAGTATCCCAAAACACTTAATTTACTTCTCATAATTTTAAATCATGTGTGCAAGGCACTTGATCAAAGACGGATGGCAAATCTTCTATCAAGTGTTCGCTAGTGTCAATTGATAACCAAGGTTTAACGGATGGGCGTTCAACTAAAAACCGACAGGTACCCACAAGGAGTCACAACTAACAATGACCACGTGTATACCTGAACGACATTTATCACATGGCCTGCGAATATGCAGAAGTAAGCGCAGTAGTTAACGAACGATTTCATATCAGTTAGCAAGGAGGAATTTAAGTTTGCCGCTTTGCTTATCAATATTGAAAGTACTACTTAGATATTGAAAAACTTTCCATCACGGCTTTTCGATGTATCGGATCCGCCCTGTGAAACTCCAAAACAAGCAGAGCGAGATCGTCGCCTTCGCAATAAAAGTAAGCGGCCGGAATGTTTAGTGCCCTTGCAATGTTTGTGGCCGTAGCGAAATCTGAGAAGTGAACGGCTTGTTCATATCGATTGATACGAACAGCAGCAACACTCTCATCAATCCCAGCGGCTATGCCAAGTGCGCCTTGACTAAGACCTGCCTGCAACCGGGCAGCCTTTAGGCGCCGAGCAAAAACTGTATGGATTGATGTCGAAGAAACCACTGGTTACGAGTTTCGTAATCTAGTGCTACACTGGCAATTACGACATTCGTAATTTTCTGATTCGCCCTGGAATGTGAAGAGTCGCCAACAACGGTGTCTGCACAAGCACCAAATGATGGACGATGCAATGGGCGGTTGCCTTAGGAGTGAGACGTGACGGGATCTGGAGCCCTTGAGGCTATGGGAATCGTGAGTGAGTCGGGCGCCATGCTGTTGGTGAGATCAGTTGAGAAAGATGGGACGGCTCGAATGATCATGATCGATGCCACATTGTCGGAACTCGACTATCTTGAAGAGCGCGACGTTAACGTGAGCAAAATGTGGATTCTCTGGCCCACACCGAACGCAAATCAGCCAGTCAGATTCGTTCCAGTTGAAGAGATAATGCAACCCTACTATCTCGATGGAGAGCGACGCGACGAGGTTCTGCTACGGTGTGCGTCCGGTGCGTGTTTTAGCATGGGCATGCAAACAATTGAAGCTCGAGATACAGTATTTTCGTTCTGGAAGTGCGAGGGAAGATTGCAGCGTTGCAACTATCCAGTGCTGATTGAACTCTCTGCCTTGACAGAAGTTGAAGATGTCAATCAGGCGTAAATGCTGTAGATGCCGAAGCCAGTTTGACCCACCTACACCAACTTTTGGATGACCAGGGCCTAGCCAACGGAAACTGAGGTCTGGCGCGGTGGAGGCCATGCCATGAAACTGCTTGTCTTATCAGACCTGCACATCGGCTTCGGTGCGCTTGATCTGGAAATCAATGGTCAGCGCATTGATGCAGATGCGGACGTCATCGTCCTGGCAGGCGACATCGACGAAGGAACCGCGGGTATGACCTGGGCGCGCACGAGTTTCCCGGCAAAGCCCATCGTCTATGTGGCTGGCAACCACGAGTTTTACAGCGGGCACTTTGTTCAGACGCTGGAGAAACTGCGCCAGACCGCAACGGAGTTGGACATCCACTTCCTGGAGAATGACTCCGTCGAAATCAATAGCGTGCGCTTTCTGGGCTGCACATTGTGGACCGACTTTGAGCTGCTTGGACTGCAGGAACCCTGCATGTACAGAGTAGTCCGCGAGTCCAATGACTACACGCTGATCAAGACGACGGCCATTCGGGATGAGCGCATGGAGGTCGAAAAATACGAAGGGCCGCCACGCATGCGAATCCTTAAACCACGCGACACCTTGGAGCGGCACCTGTCAAGTCGCGACTGGCTTGAGGAGCAGCTGGCCACGGGAGATCCAGCGCGAACGGTGGTGGTGACCCACCACGCACCGAGCAAGATGTCAGTCGCGGCGGAGTTTTTGGACCGCACCGATCTTTGCCCGGCCTATGCCTCGAATCTGGAGTCCATGATGGGTGGATCTGCGCTTTGGATTCACGGGCACCTGCACACCAATTCGGACTACATGGTTGCTGGAACCAGGGTGGTTTGCAATCCAAGGGGGTATTGGAGTAGTCGCCGGCACGAGACGGATAACCCGGATTTCAGGTCTGATTTTCTTATTGATGTTTGACAGGCTCTGCATTCTCTGTTGCTTTGGCTTGATCAGGTGAGACTCCACTGGGTCGTAGTAATAGTTTCTACTTTTGACCGTGTCAATCATGGCCGAAGGGATCACCTTTTTGACCTCTTACTTTTTGGGTTTTGATGGATCAAGAAATTCCGGACAATTGCTATTGATTGCGGATTGCCATGTAGATTTCGGCGGCGTGAGGGTGTCCCGGATTTTGTGTAAACGGCGGTTGAGTTAGACGCGCGGCATGCG